>Ga0265293_10000072_pt1:55000-222103 | contig 222103 bp, 178 predicted proteins | sample Munlanlewell138R_FD_192505 | JGI IMG/M metagenome (GOLD analysis project Ga0265293, IMG submission 192505) | Leachate microbial communities from a municipal landfill in Southern Ontario, Canada - Leachate well 138R | ecosystem: Engineered > Solid waste > Landfill > Unclassified... | reverse complement strand
CGCAACAATCGCAAAATAATTACGGGCCGAATGATTGATAAACCGCAGAGCGCACTGAGAACTTTTCAACTCCCAACTGTAAACTGAAAACCCTGAACACGGAACGCGGCGAGGGCGCCGCGTCTACGACTCTGCCTCTCTGCTAATCCCTGAATGCCTGATGCTTTCTGCAAAACTTCCGTGTGTGTTGTGTATCCCCTGGTTTAAATATCTGCGTTCATCTACGTTATCTGCGGATTTCCCAAGACAGGCAAAGATGCCGCGATACATTACACTTTTGTGTGTTTTTGTGTTTTTTGTGGCTATAATTTTTCTTAATACGCTCTAGAACCCCGGCAGCGAATTCCGGGATCAAAAATTTATTTTGTTCGCGCCGCGCCGCAAAACAGATTAAAACGCCGGCTTCAACCACGGGCAATGCAGATGAAAACAGATGAAGAAACCAAAACGACATAAGAGTTCTGACAGGATTCACAGAATTTTCCTAAGTCCATGGTGTCCGGCGGTTGAAAAAATTTGAAATGAAAGAAAACAATCGTCAATCGTCAATCGTCAATGATCCATTGTGCATCGGCGTTTTCGGCGGATCATTTGATCCGGTGCACTGCGGGCATATAACGGTCGCGCAGGATGCCGTAGAGCAGCTTGGTCTGGACCGGCTGATTTTTATGCCGGCGGCAATGTCGCCGCATAAGCCGGACCGCACGCTCGCCGGAGATGAACACCGGTTTGCAATGCTGGAACTTGCTGCCGGCGGAAATCCGGTATTCGAGGTTTCCGGGCTGGAACTCCGGCGCGGCGGAGTTTCGTATACATTCGATACCATCACACAACTGCGTACAGAAAATTCCGCAGCGCAATTTTTTTTCATCATTGGGCTTGATTCGCTCGCCGAACTGCATCGGTGGTATCGCATAGAAGAACTGCTTAAAATCTGCACTATTGTTCCGTTCGCGCGCGGCGGTGACAATGCAGCTGAAATTGCGGCGCAAATTCAATTAACCGGCGAATGGAAGCAGCGGCTGCTGGGGCGCGTTATTGCTATTCACAAAATCGATGTTTCATCGTCGGACATCCGGCATCGGCTGGCGGCGGGCAAAAATATTCGCGGGCTTGTTCCGGCAGCAGTAGAGCGCTATATTGACACTCATCATTTATATAGGGAGAAAGGAAAAAATTTAATGAGTGAAGCACTTCCTGAAGTGATCGGGAAATCCATAAAATTTCTGGACGAAAAAAACGCCAAAGATATTGTCATACTTGATTTGCGTGCAGTCGCTAACATCGCCGACTATTTTGTTGTCGCCTCCGCCGCCAACAAACCGCATCTGAAAGCGCTGAGCGACGGACTGCAGCGTCTGTTCAAAAATGAACAGTACGAAGGCTGGCGCGCCGCCGGTACGCCGGAATCCGGCTGGGCGATTGTTGATTACGACGGCGTGATGATTCACATTTTCAGCGATGAAATGCGCAGTTTCTACGATCTTGAAAAACTGTGGAAAGATGCGGTGAGAGTTGAACCGGGGAATGTAGAATAATGAATATCGAATTAACGGATTTCGAAATTCCTTGTTCGATATTCGACATTCAAAATTCGGGAGTCCTATGAAGTCATACCGGAAAGAACTTTGGATTAAAGCGCCGCGCCGGCGCGCGTATATAAACATCACACCGGACGTAAATGAATGTTTGCGCGAGAGCGGAATTAAAGAAGGCTTGTGTCTTGTTAACGCGATGCACATTACTGCCAGTGTTTTTATTAACGACGATGAAAGCGGACTGCACGGCGATTTCGAACAATGGCTCGAAAAACTCGCGCCGGAAAAACCGCACAGTCAGTACGCGCATAACGGATTTGAAGATAACGCCGACGCGCATTTGAAACGCCAGCTCATGGGGCGCGAGGCCGTTTGCGCCGTCACTGCCGGAAAACTCGACTTTGGTCCGTGGGAACAGATTTTTTACGGCGAATATGACGGCCTGCGCGAAAAACGTGTCCTTGTGAAAATTATCGGGGAATGAACCGCATCGCCAAAGTCGCCGTTGATCTCAGTCTGGACCGGGAATTCGATTATCTGATTCCGGCAGCACTGCAACCGGCGGTTGAAATCGGCTCGCGCGTGGAGGTGCCGTTCGGCAGCCGGAACGTCACTGGATTTGTCGTCGGGTTCGCCGAAAAATCTGATCTTAAAGAACTGAAGCCGATCGAAAAAGTGCTCGGCGAAACATCGCTCATCACGCCGGTCGTTATGGATCTCGCGCGCTGGATGAGCACCTACTATCTCGCGCCGTTCGAAACGTGTGTTCGTTCCGTTCTGCCGGCTGTCGTCCGGCGGAAGTCCGAAGGCGAAAAAAAGCAGTTAACGGTTTCGTTGATCGGAAAAGTAGACGCAACGTCCCCGTCGCGCTCCACGCACGTCCAAACAAATTATTTTGATTCTTCTGTACCTGTATCTTATTTGTCCGGCGGCAATCTTCCGCACTGGCGGCAGGACGGAACCATGTATTTTGTAACGTTCCGGCTTGCGGATTCTGTACCACAGGAAAAACTGGTACAGTGGCGGCGCGAGCGCGACGAATGGCTGGAAGAAAATCCTGAACCAAAAACGACGGAACGCACCAGAGACGTCGCGTCTGCTTTTTCTGCAGACGAATGGCACGAAGAGTATCACCGGCGTTTTTCAGCACCGTTTGAAAAATGGCTGAATTCCGGCACCGGAAGCTGTATTTTTTCTGACGCAAAAAACCGGCAGATTCTTGAAGAAACAATGCAGGCGTTTGACGGTGAGCGGTATCGAATCGACAGTTATGTAATCATGCCGAATCATGTTCATGTCCTCGTTGCGCCGCGCGGCGACAATACACTGTCTTCGATCATTCAACAGTGGAAATCGGTTTCTTCTCATATGATTGGTAAAGTAGACGCGGCGCCCCCGCCGCGTAATGTGTGTGAACGCGGCGGGGGCGCCGCGTCTACTTTGTGTTCTGCACAACAAAGAAACCTTTGGCAGAAAGAATCATTTGATCACATTGTGCGATCACCGGAAAGTTTATCAAAGTTTCGTGAGTACATTCTTAATAATCCGAAAAATCTGCCGGCAGGAACGTTCAGTGTTTTCTGTGCGAATGCGGAACGCGGCGGGGGCGCCGCGTCTACTTTTTCTGCAAATGAAAATTTGAAGCTAACAGCCAAGCAGCAATCCGTCGTCGACGTCCTCAAGAATTCCGGCGCGCTGCTGCTGACTGAATTAACGGAACGGGCGGGAGTTTCGGCGGCGACTGTGAAAGCGCTGGAGAAAAAGGGCATGGTTTTGATTTCAAGTGAAGCGGTATACCGTGATCCGCACGCCGGAATTCATTTGCTGAAAACAGAACCGTTCGATTTAATGCCGCAGCAGGCGGCGGCGCTGAATCAGATTACTGCAGCAATGGATGAACCGGAGCCGCCGGTGATTCTACTGCACGGTGTAACGGGTTCAGGGAAAACGGAAGTGTATTTACAGGCGATCGCGCGCGCGCTGGAACAGGGCAAAGGCGCGATTGTACTGGTGCCGGAAATTGCACTGACGCCGCAGACAGTGGACCGGTTCCGCGCGCGGTTTGCGGATGCGCCGGAAAAGATTGCAGTGCTGCACAGTTCATTGTCGGACGGCGAGCGTTATGACGAATGGCATCGGATTCGCGCCGGTGAAGCGAAGATTGTGGTCGGCGCGCGGTCGGCGCTGTTTGCGCCGGTGGAAAATCCCGGGTTGATTGTCGTCGATGAAGAACACGAGCCGACCTATAAGCAGGATGAAGCGCCGCGGTACAGCGCGCGCGATACGGCGGTGATGCGCGGACGAATGGAAAAGTGCGCGGTGGTGCTCGGTTCGGCGACGCCGGCGCTGGAGTCGTACGCGAATGCGAAGAGCGGAAAATACCGTTATGTCGACATGCCGCAGCGCGTGGACGACCGGCAGATGCCGCTGATGCAGATTGTGGATATGCGCATTGAAGCGCAGCGCGAAGGCAAACCGCATCTGTTTTCACGCGAACTGGTTGAAGCCATCCGCACACGGTTGAACCGCGCGGAGCAGACAATGATTTTTATGAACCGGCGCGGCTTTTCGTCGTCACTCACCTGTCCCGACTGCGGTTATACCGCAGAGTGTTCGCAGTGCAGTGTCGGGCTGACGTTTCACAAAGCACGCGGTCGGCTGGTGTGTCATTTTTGCGGCGATGAAATTCCGGTGCCAGAAAAATGTCCGGCGTGCGCATCGCTGCAGTTTAAATATTCCGGCGCCGGCACCGAAAAAATTGAAGAGGTGGTGACGGCGCTGTTCCCTAAAGCACGGATTCAGCGGATGGATTCGGATACAATGCGCCGGAAAAATGCGTACCGCGATGTGCTGGGAAAATTCCGTACCGGAAAAATTGATATTCTCGTCGGGACACAGATGATTGCAAAAGGGCTCGATTTCCCGAACGTCACACTCGTCGGCGTGGTCAACCCGGATCACGCCCTGCACATGGCGGACTTTCGCGCCGGCGAGCGTGTGTTTCAACTACTGACGCAGGTTGCCGGCCGTGCCGGGCGCGGAGAAACCGCCGGCGAAGTGATCGTGCAAACCTATACGCCGCACCATCCGGCAATTCAGGCGGCGCAGCGCATGGACTTCGCCGGTTTTTGCGATCAGGAATTTTCATTCCGCCAGGAGCTCGGCTATCCGCCGTACACCCGTTTGGTATGCATCACATTTCGCGGCAAAGACAATCTGCAGACCGGCGGCATGGCTGAAAAATTTTTCGCCGGCGTCGAACAATGCGCCGGCGCAACTGTTATTCTTTCTCCGGCAATGCCGGCGCCGATCGCGCGCATTCGCGGCGAATACCGCTGGCAGATTCTGCTGCGTGCGGCGCATACCAAAACGCTGAGCACCGCTATCCGCGCCGCCTTCGGTATGATGAAGCTGCCGAAAACCGTCAAAGTTACAGTGGATGTTGACGCGGTCTCCTTGCTTTAAAAATTCCGGTAACTACAGGGGGAAATCATCTATTTTACATTGCCTGCAGTTTTTGCACAACGCGCAGATCGGCTTTGGAAAATGCATAGTTGCGGAGACCGGCGATTTTTACCCAGGCAAAACCGGCGCAATGAAGCGCACGCGGGCGTCCGGCGACAAGGCGCATTTTATAAACGTGCATGGTCATTTTAAAATGGCTGTAGGTGTGGGTGACCGTCATAAAAAATTCGCAGGGTGCAACTGTAATGCCGAGCTCTTCTTTGAGTTCACGTACAATGCACTCTTCGATACTTTCACCGGGCTCCTGTTTGCCGCCAGGAAATTCCCACAGTCCGGCGAGCATACCGCCGGCACGCCGCTGCGCAATGAGCACTTCATTTTTCCGGCGCAGTGTGATGGCGGCACCGACGATGATGTGCGGAATTTTTTTCTTTTTCCTGAATGCCGGGAATTTTTCGACGGCGTTTGTGTTGCGCGCAATGCAAACAGTATTCATTGGACATGCGCCGCACACCGGATTTTTCGGCAGGCAGACGGTCGCGCCAAGTTCCATCATTGCTTCGTTAAAATTTCCGGCGCGGCCTTTTACAAGCATGGCATCGGCGAGTGCTTGAATCTGTTTTGCACCGGCGCCGGTTTTCGGATCGCTGGAGAGTGCGAAGAGCCGGCTGATAACGCGAATGACGTTGCCGTCCACCACCGCCGCATCGATATTAAACACCAGGCTGGCAATGGCGGCGGCAGTATAGCTGCCGATACCGGGAAATTTTTTTAATGCTTTCTCAATATCATCAGACGCGACGAAGGCATCGCGTCTACATGCAACAATCATTTTCGCCGCCGCGTGCAAATTGCGCGCACGGCTGTAATAGCCGAGTCCTTCCCACTGTTTTAGAACAGCATCCTGCTGCGCGCCGGCGAGCGCGCGCCACGACGGAAAGGTTTTCATCCAGCGCCGGTAATAGTCGATCACGGTGTCGACGCGCGTCTGCTGCAGCATAACTTCAGCAACCCAGACCCGGTAGAGCGTGCGGTTTTTACGCCACGGCAGATCCCGCGCATGTGCTGCAAACCACGGCAGCAGCCGGCGTTTCACTGCTCTTTGTATTGCCGGAATGTGCTGGTTTTTTTCAGCTTGGGATTTGACTGCGCGCATAATCAGGCTAGGATTCCTGCAATTCACCGGAGTTTCAATCCCGAAGAGGAAAAGTTTGCGTTTGTAAAATCTGCCGCCGGCGGTTTATGCTATACCGGATTTTGAAATAGGAGACCGTTATGTTTAAAAAAACAGCTTTACTGTTTGTTGTTATTGCCGCCGCACTGAACGCTTGCGCGCGCCAGGCTGACGAAATTATCATGTTGATCGTGCCGCGCGAACCGGTGCCGGTGCGTGTCGGTCAGGATATTGCATTGAATTATCCGACGCTGCTCGTGACCTATAAACAAACCGGCAGCGAGCTTGAAATTCACGGCTGGACCGGCGAAAAGTGGGTCGGTATCCGCTATGAAGATTATAAGATCGGCAACTTTTTCACCCGTCCGCCGGTGCGCTGTATTCTGGTTGAAAGCGCCGGAATGCCGGTGCCGCAAGAGATGATTCCCGACGGATCATGGTGTCCGGAAGGTTATAAAATCTCGTCCACCGATCCGCGCGTTATGCTGCATCTCGCCGGACTGAACCTCAATTTCTCCTATCGCACCTGGAAACTTTATGCCAAAGCGTACCGGATGGAAATTGAGGACATCAACCCCGGTCTCGTCAATGTTCCGTGGTGGCACTATCAGGCCAAAGACCTGAGCCGTTACAATAGCCGCAATGATGAACTCGACAAAGAATACTGGAACTCGCTGAACATTGTTTCGCCGGCGCCGGTTGAACCGGTTGTCTTTGAAGAAGAGACTGCACCGGCAGTTGAGGAGAAAGAAGATTCGCGCGTTATTCTGATTGAGGCCGCCGGCGACGACACCGCCGCGGTCGAAGGCATTGAAGCACCGCCGCCGCCGGCCGAAGTTGAAGCCGATCCGTTCGGTACCGGTGACATGCCCGAAGCCGTCATCATCAACCCGTCCGTGCCGAAAAAATCATCCTGGTGGAAATTCTGGAAATGAAAAAACTGTCCGCTCTTCCGCTGCTGATTTTATTCGCCGCCGGCTGTGCATCCAAGCCGCCGGTGGTAAATATTGACACCGTTTCGCCGCGCTTTTCTACCGCGTATGCCGGCGGGCAGATGTCCATCAGCTGGAACTCCGCGCCAAATCAGATTTATACTATTTTCTATACCGATGCGCCGCGTAACCAAAGACCCGATTGGAAACCGCTGCCGCAGGCTGACCGCATTCAAGGCACCGGCAAACAGATTGAGGTCGTCGACAAACCCGCCACCGGTGACGTGCGCCGTTATCTGCTCATGACCGGCGACCAGAAGCCGTATTAAATAATGATTTTCCGGCGCGCCATTTTAATTTCGTTTATCTGCGCCGGAATTTCCATTTCAGCAGGCGCCGCGATCCGTACCATTCCATTCGACGGCAGAAACTATGTTGCACTCAATACCATCGCGGCTTATTACGGTATGACTGTATCCGCGCCGGCAAAAGACCGGATGCACCTCACGAATAAATGGCACACTGTCGAATTTGAAACCACCGGCCGGCGCTGCTGGATCAATGGCACGCTCGTCTGGCTCAGCAGTCCTGTCAAAAAAATCGGCTGGCAGTTCACCATTGAAGAACTCGACTTCAACCAAACCGTTGAACCGGCGCTGCGGCCTTATGAGCATCTCGGACGCGCCGGAAACCGCACCGTCGTACTTGATGCCGGACACGGCGGCAAAGACAACGGCGCCGTCAGTCCGCGCAATGTACAGGAAAAACGGCTGACGCTTGACGTCACCAGGCGCGTGCGGACCATTTTGCAAAGCCGCGGCATCAACGTCGTCCTCACCCGCTCTGAAGATAAAGATCTGTCTCTGCCGGCGCGCACAAAACTTGCATCCACCTTGCAAGGCGATCTTTTCGTCAGCATTCATGCCAACTCCGCCGCCGACCGCAGCGCTAACGGCATTGAAACATTCGTGCTCTCACTGCCCGGACGCTACAGTCATAACTCGTTCGGCAAAGGCGCCGCATCAACTGCAAAAAATCCGGGCAATCATTTCGACGCCGCCAACATGGCGCTTGGATTCGCGATTCAGAAACATTTAGTTCGCACCACTGCGCGCACTGACCGCGGTGTTAAACGCGCGCGGTTTCAGGTAATTAAAGACGCGCCGTGTCCGGCGGCGCTTGTTGAAATCGCCTTTCTGAGCAATGCGCGGGAAGAAGCCGTCGTAATTGAAGCCGCCGGACGTGATAAAATTGCACGCGGCATCGCCGACGGCATCAGCGAATATCTCAACCATGTCAATCGCGCCCGCACACCAAAAGGTTAAAAAACGTGGGTGTAAAGCGCCGGAGAGAAATCGCCGTAAAAACATAACAACGCGGCAAATTATAAAAACAGGTGCCAGCCGGAACCGGACACTTGCTTTTACAATCGGTCACATTTTCCGGCGCTTCCTCAATTTGCGTCCGACATAGGAAATTTTCTCTTTCGGCCCCGGAACAGCGGGCGAAGCGGCTTCGCGGAGTTCGTAAAGCTGATCGCGGAGCAGGGCGGCGCGTTCAAATTCGAGTTTTTCAGCGGCGCCGAGCATTTCGCGCTCAAGCTCCATGATGGTCTGATTAATGTCGTAATCTTCGCCGGTTTCACGCAGCACCCACTCTTCCGTATCCTCGGCATCTTTTTTGAGATGCGCCAGGCTTTCCTGAATTTCTTTCTGGATCGCCTGCGGTATGATCCCGTGCTCTTCGTTATAGGCGATCTGCTTTTTCCGGCGATGTTCGGTGACGTCAATCATCCGGCGCATTGAGCCGGTGATCTGATCGGCATACATAATGACTTTGCCGTCAATATGCCGTGCCGCGCGTCCGGCGGTTTGAATGAGCGATGTTTCGGAACGCAAAAATCCTTCTTTATCGGCATCGAGAATTGCCACCAGCGAAACTTCCGGCAGGTCGAGCCCTTCACGCAGCAGGTTAATTCCAATCAGACAGTCGAACTCCGCCTTGCGCAGACTGCGCAGAATTTCAACGCGTTCAATCGCGTCAATTTCGGAATGCAGATATTGCACGCGCAGTCCGGTTTTTTTCAGATAGCCGGTTAAATCTTCGGCGGTGCGTTTGGTCAGCGTTGTTACCAGCGTGCGCTCACCGCGTTCAGCCCGCGCGCGGATTTCTTCCATCACATCATCGATCTGTCCTTTCAGCGGACGGATTTCCACCGGTGGATCGACAATGCCGGTCGGCCGGATCACCTGCTCCACCGGCTTCCCTCCGTGTTCAGTTTCGTACGGTCCCGGTGTGGCAGTAGTGAAAATCATCTGACCGGTGACATCCATAAATTCGTTAAACTCAAGCGGACGGTTATCGAGCGCCGACGGCAACCGGAATCCGTGCTCAACGAGCGTTAATTTGCGCGCGCGGTCGCCGTTAAACATGCCGCGGATCTGCGGCAGTGTGGCGTGCGATTCATCAATGATCGTCAGAAAGTCCGCCGGAAAATAATCGAGCAGACATGCCGGGCGGTCGCCGGCGGAACGGCCGGAAAGATGACGCGAATAATTTTCGATACCGCCGCAATAGCCGATCTCTTTCATCATCTCGATGTCATATTCGGTGCGCATCCGGATGCGCTGCGCTTCAATCAGCTTGTTCGCTTTTTCAAGCTGCGCGACGCGTTCATCGAGTTCTTCACGGATGCGCGCGAGCGCCGGCGCCATTTTTTCGTACGGCATCACAAAGTGCCGCGCCGGCGAAATCATCACGCGGCTCAGCATTTCCTCTGTTTTTCCGGTGAGCGGATCAATGCGCTGAATGCTGTCGATCTCATCGCCGAAGAATCCGACGCGCAAACCGTATTCGGCGTACGATGGAAAAATATCAATCGTGTCGCCGCGCACGCGGAATGTTCCCGGCAGCGTTTCAAAATCGTTGCGTTCATATTGCACCGTCACAAGCTGCTGCAGAAGTTCATCGCGATTGCACTGCTCGCCTTTGCGCGCCGAAACAATCATATTTTTATAATCTTCCGGCGAACCCAAACCGTAAATACAGGAGACAGACGCCACGATAATGACATCTTTGCGGTTCAGCAGACTGTCGGTTGCCGCCAGCCGCAGCCGTTCAATTTCAGAATTAATCGACGCATCTTTTTCGATAAACGTATCCGTCTGCGGAATGTATGCCTCCGGCTGATAATAATCATAATAACTGATAAAAAATTCGACGGCGTTATGCGGAAAGAATGATTTCAACTCGGCGTAAAGCTGCGCTGCCAGCGTTTTGTTGTGCGACATTACCAGTACCGGCTTGCTGTGTCGTGCAATTACATTTGCTATCGTAAATGTTTTGCCGGAACCCGTTACACCCTCCAGCGTCTGAAAACGCTGCCCCGAATCCAGACCTTTCAACAACGCTTCAATCGCCGCCGGCTGATCGCCTGTCGGCTGATAATTTGAAACAAGCTGGAATGATGTACTCATTCGGAGAATTATTAACTGCCGGAGAACGCAAAGAACACAAAAATTTAGCCGCCAATTCAAACGCGCCGGAGGTCGCGTTCCACCTTTTGTGTATTTTGTGTTTTTCGTAGTTCAAATTCCGGCACGATTTCTTTAGATTCCGGCGTTCATTTTGAAAGGATTTTTATGGCGGGTGAATATGTTTATAATTTACAGAATCTGACGAAGCAGCACAATAAAACCATGGTGCTGGACGATGTCATGCTGGCATTTTTCTTCGGTGCAAAAATCGGTGTGATCGGCGGCAACGGCGCCGGAAAATCGTCGCTGCTGCGCATCATGGCGGGCGTGGATACCGATTATATGGGTCAGGTACAAATCGCAAAAAATGCGCGCATCGGCTATCTGCCGCAGGAGCCGCAGCTCGATGCATCAAAAACCGTGCTGGGAAATGTGATGGAGGGCGTCGCCGAAGCCAAAGCCATTCTCGACCGCTACGATGAAATCTGCGATCTGCTCGCCACCGATCTTGCGGACGAAGAGAGCGACAAACTGAATGACGAACTCGGCGAACTGCAGGATAAAATTGATACGCAGGATTTATGGAGCCTCGACCATAATGTTGAAATGGCGATGGATGCATTGCGTCTGCCGTCCGGCGACAACTCCGTTGAAAAACTTTCCGGCGGCGAAAAGCGGCGTGTCGCGCTTTGCCGGTTATTGATTTCAAACCCGGACGTTCTCCTGCTCGACGAACCGACCAACCATCTCGATGCGGAATCGGTCGCGTGGCTGGAAGAATATCTGAAACGCTTCGCCGGCACACTGATTGTAATTACGCACGACCGCTATTTTCTCAATAACGTGACGGAATGGATTCTCGAACTCGATGCCGGCCGCGCCTATCCGTACAAAGGCAATTACGAAGCATGGCTCGAACAGAAACAGGCGCTGCTCGCCGCGCAGAACAAACAGGCCGTGTCGCGCAGTAAACTGCTGCAGCGCGAACTGGAATGGGTGCGCGCCAATCCGTCCGGCCGCCGTGCGAAGAGTCAGGCGCGCCTGAAAAACTATGAAACGCTGGCGGCGCAGGAAATTGATACGCGCGAAGACAGTGTTGAAATTCAGATTCCGGCGGGCGAGCGGCTCGGCAATCTCGTGGTGCGTGCCGAAGGATTAACCAAAAACTACGGCGACCGCATTATCATGGAAAATGTGAACTTTGATCTGCCGCCCGGCGGAATCGTTGGCGTCATCGGCGCCAACGGCGCCGGTAAAACCACACTCTTTCGTATGATCACCGGACAGGAAGAACCGACTGCCGGAGAATTGAAAATCGGTCCGACGGTGCATATTTCTTATGTCGACCAGTCGCGCGACGAATTGAATCCCGACAAAACGGTTTACGAAGAAATCTGCAGCGGCAACGACTGGATTGATCTCGGTGGCAAGCGCATGAACGGACGCGCCTATTGCGGTAAATTTAATTTTAAAGGCGGCGAACAGCAGAAAAAAGTCGGCATGCTTTCCGGCGGTGAACGCAACCGCGTGCATCTCGCCAAACTTTTGCAGCGCGCCGGCAATTTACTGCTGCTCGACGAACCGACGAACGACCTTGACGTAACCACACTGCGTGCGCTCGAAGAAGCGCTGTTGAATTTCGGCGGCTGCGCGGTGGTTATCAGCCACGACCGCTGGTTTCTCGACCGCATTGCCACGCACATTCTTGCGTTCGAGGGCGACAGTAACGTCACCTGGTTTGCAGGCAACTATGAAGCCTATCATGAACAGCGCCGCCGCCTGCTCGGCGACGAGGCCGACAGACCGCACCGCATTAAATTCCGGCCGGTTTCGCATAATTAAAAAGTCGAAAGTCCAAGATCTAAAGTCTAATGTCTTCTGCATGGCCGAATTAAAAAACACCTTTTCGTGGTCGTTCAGCGCCGCAGCGGATTTCGATGAATGCCGCCGGCGGCGCTACTGGAGCAAATACGGCATGTGGGGCGGCTGGAACCGCAACGCCGCGCCGGAAACGAAAACAGCGTACCGGCTCAATAAAATGGATAATCGCTGGGGACTGATGGGTCAGGCGGCGGAAATTTCGATCATGCGCGTGCTGCGCCAGCATCAGGCGGGTAATCCGATGGATACGGAAACGGCGTATGAGACGGTGGCGCGCCCTTTTTTGCGTCAGAAATGGACGGAATCGAAGCGCGGCGAATGGAAGAATGATCCGAAAGGAAAATGCTGCCTGCGCGAACATTATTACGGCACAATGGGTGACGAGAAAACCGCCGGCGAACAGATTGCGAATCAGATTAAAAACTGCATTCAGAATTTTATTGATAAAATTCTGCCGCGCATTGAAGCCATTACGCGCGAACAGGAACTGCCGGTGCGTACGCCGGAGATGGGCGGCGATCCGGAACATATTGTCTGGAACGGCGTGAAGATGTATGTCATTCCGGATTATGCATACCGCGCCGGAAACGCGTTTCACATTCACGACTGGAAAGCCGGAAAAATTAAAGGATCACACCGCGAGCAGCTCGGAATGTATGCCATCTGGGCGCGTGAAAAATTCCGGGCAATACCGGAAGATACATTTCTTTATGTTGAATATCTGAATGAGGGCGTTGTCGCGCCGTTCCAGTTAACCGCCGGCGATTTTGAAATGCTGGAAACACGCATTGAAGATTCGGTGGCGGAAATGACGGAATACCTCGTTGATTTTGACCGCGAAAAAAACAGTCCGCTGCCGAAAGAGGAATGGGATTTAGCTTCCGATGCCGATTCCTGTAAGCAGTGCAATTTTTATGAACTTTGCAAAACAGAACTGGGTTAAGAAGTTCAGGGTTCAGAGTTCGAGGTTGATTTTGGCAGGCCCTTGCTGTCCGCGGTCGCAGGGCCGGCGACCCTCTATTCAAAATCTTCGTTTTCTTCTGTACATTTCCGGTGAATTCGAATCCGGTCAGCTTGTAACACATTATTCAAACTCACCGGAATCGTCATCATCTGCCGGTTCTTCAAAGGTTTCTGCAAGCAGCGTGTCGCGCGCGCTGATGTACGGTCCGGGGAAAAGTTCGATGAATTCTTCGGGGTTGTTGCGATACATGTTGCGGATGTTGTGATAGCCGGAACGCGGATAGCGCAGTATATCTTCCAGCGCGGCAGTCTGAACATTCTGAACAGCAAAGAGCAGTTCGTCGGCAGTGGAATCCTGAATGTTGAGCAGCAGCTGTTTTGCCGCCGGCGGAACGCGGTGCATATTCTGCGTGTGAATTGAATATTTAATATATTCAACGATGCGCTCGTTCATGCCTGCTTCGAGCAGATAAATCAGCTCAATAAGTTCCGGACGCGTGAAGACCAGCCGGACGCACGGCAGCGGTGTATTTTCCGGCAGTGCGGCGCGCAGGTCGTCGGTCATTTTATCGAAGTGATCGACAATTTCTTCGCGTGTGAAGGTTGTATCCGGCATCCAGTAGATTATGAAATCGCGCTCGGTGTCGTGGTAAAGCAGCGGCTTGTCGATCCGGAACGACGCGTCGCACCGGTGGCATTGCACGCGGTTCAAAGTATTTTCGAACAGTGCGGTTTTCAGCTCCGGATTCTGTGCAACGTTGATGGCGTCGTGCAGTTCAACATTCTGTGCGGTGCCGCATTCCGGACAGCGGATGGAATGAGTTTTCGTTGCGCTCATCGGGCTACCACGCTTCCCGGTGAATGAGTTTTTCGTCAAAACGGTATTCCGGCGGCAGTTGTTCTGCCGGTACACCGACAGGGAATAATGCAAACGGAATGAGACTTTCCGGCACGCCGAACACGTTCCGGCAGCCGGTAATCCGCGGCGGAATATGAATCACCGCCAGCCAGACAGTTCCCAGCCCCAGCGCATGCACAGCGAGCTGCAGATTCTGCGCGGCACAGGCACAGTCCTGTTCGCCGAATCCTTTAAAGCCTTCGCGCGCCGGATCGAAGCAGATTAAAATTGCAGCGCCGGCCTGACGGATCAGCGGATTGCCTTCGTCAACCTGATCGGCAAGTGCGTTGAGTTTGGCTTTGTCGGTTGTAACTGCAAACTGCCACGGGCGCCCGTCGCCGGCGCTCGGAGCGTTCATCGCAGCTTCAAGCAGGATGTTAATCTGGTCTTCTGCCACCGGTTTGTCTTCAAACGCGCGAATACTCCGGCGCGTCATCATTGCATGAATCGTGTCCATAAAATCTCCAGTAAAAATTATGCGTTTGTCACCGCGGTTTGAATGGGATACAGCCTTCGATACAAGTGCCTTTGCCCGGCACGCTGCTGATTTCAAGCGTTCCGCCCAGTGCTTCTGCGCGTTCAATCATATTCAGCAGGCCGAATGAACCGGCGCAGTCTTTATTCTCTGGCATGCCTTTCCCGTTGTCGGAAACTGAAATGCTGACCGCATCGGCATCCGAAATCACCTGAATATTCGCTTCCGTCGCCTGAGCATGCCGGAAAATATTGGTCAATGCTTCCTGCACGATACGAAATACAGCAGTTTTAATGTCATCACGGTTAATCTCATCCATCAGATCGACGGACAGGGTACATAGAACATGATTGCGGCCTGACCATTCCGCCACGAGTCCTTCAAGCGCTTCGCCCAGACCGAGATCATCCAGCGCGCCGGGACGCAGCTGCCGGCAAAGAGTGTGGACGAGCCTGATTCCGCCCATCAGCAGGTCATTCATATTGTCCATTTTATTTTTTACGCGCCCTTTACAGGCACACATCTCTTTCATGATCGCTAGGTCAATTTTGAGCGCCGTAAAAATTTGTCCGATTTCATCGTGGAGATCCATCGACAGCCGCCGGCGTTCTTCTTCGCGTACCGATTCCAGATGGTGCGCCAGTCGCCGGTAACGTTCTTCGCCTTCAATCAGTCGCTGCTGCAGCCGCCGGCGTTCAAACGCTTCATCAATCCGGCGCAGCAATCGGGTGGAGTTTTCATCTTTTTTGATGTAATCAAAAATATTCAGGCGCACCGCATTCAGGGCCGATGGCAGCGACGCAAACCCCGTGAGCACAATCACCGGAATATTCGGATATCTGTTTTTCAGCGTTTCAATCAGTTGCAGATCTTCGTTTCCGGGCATTTGAACGTCCAGTACGAAAACATCCGGCAGCTGTTGTTCCGCCGCCGCCAATGTCTCCTCTGCATTACCGGCGGTATCCACTTCATAGCCGTGCTGTGTAATCATCGCCGCCACGGTGCAACGATAAATTTCATGATCATCGGCCAGCAGAACACGCCGCGGGCGGTCTTCATTTCCACTTAAATTCATGGTGTTATATATATACCGGAATAATTCCGGCGGCAAGGGTTTCAACCTGCCGGATCCTTTCACAATATTCGGGGTTACGAAGAGAGTATTTCCGCCGCATCAAGCGGATTTTTCCGCCGCTATGGCGCCAAATCAAAAACTCTACAGAATCTGCGATTTCGGCGCGGTAATGCAAAATGTAACCGCACCTGGGATGCTGTTAAGGGCGGGGAATAAGATTCGGCGGCAGGAATGTCTCGATGAGGTGTCTGCAAAGGATCGCCGAGCCCGCCCGGCCGGGGCCAATGCACCGAAAATCTGAATATTCACAGTAGCGGCGCCCGGCAATACGCATTGACCCGTAAAGGTCAATGCGTTAACATCTCCCGCTTTCAGGTACAGAACATTTAATAAGGATTATCCATGGCGAATACAGTGTTAATCGGTGCCCAGTGGGGCGATGAGGGCAAGGGTAAAGTGATCGACGTGCTGACCTCAAAAGCGAACTGGGTGGTGCGCTATCAGGGCGGAAACAATGCCGGCCATACGGTGGAAATCGGCGATCAGAAATATGTGCTGCATCTGACGCCGTCCGGAATTTTGCGCCCCGGCGTGAAATGCGTGATCGGTAACGGGCTGGTGGTTGACCCGCTCGGGCTCGCCGAAGAATTGCAGGATTTGGAAAAACGCGGCATCGAGTTTGGCAACCGGCTGTTTATCAGCGATCGCGCGCATCTCGTGTTTCAGTATCACAAAGAGCTCGACGGTGCAAAAGAGGCGCGGCTGTCGGAATCCGGCAATAAAATCGGCACCACCAAGCGCGGCATCGGTCCGGCATATATTGATAAAGCCGACCGCATTGGTCTGCGAATGGGCGATGTGCTGGAAGATAATTTCGACGAACTGTTCCGCCGGTGGATCGCCGCGAAAAATGAAATGCTGACGATTCTCGGTGCGCCGGAATTGAATGCGGATGAAATAATAAAAACATACGCCGCAGCATTTGATTATCTGAAGCCGTTTATCTGCGACACACTGCCGATGCTGAACGCCGCTGTCCGCGATCCGGATGCCAATGTTCTGTTTGAAGGCGCCCAGGGCGTAATGCTGGATGTGGACTTCGGAACGTATCCGTTTGTGACCTCGTCGAATACCAGTGCCGGCGGCGTGGCTTCCGGCGCCGGCGTTCCGCCGCACTCGGTTGACGAGGTGATCGGAATCGTCAAAGCCTATACCACACGCGTTGGCGAAGGGCCGTTTCCAACGGAGCTGTTTGATGCCGCCGGCGAACAGCTGGCGAAGGTCGGTAACGAGTTCGGCGCGACCACCGGACGGCCGCGCCGGTGCGGCTGGTTCGATGCGGTCGTTGCGCGCTATTCCGCGATGATTGCCGGAATTGACCGCTGGGCATTGATGAAGATGGACGTGCTCGACGGCTTTGAAACGATCAACGTTTGTGTTGCGTACGAGTGCGATGGCGAACGTATCGAATCCGTTCCGTCCAGCATCAGTAAATTGTCGCGCTGCAAGCCGGTGTACAAAGAATTTAAAGGCTGGAACTGCTCAACCCGCAATGCAGCCTCATTTGATGAACTGCCGGAACAGGCGCAGAACTATGTCCGCTGGATTGAAGAACTCACGAACGTCCCGGTGAGCATTTTGTCGGTAGGGCCCAATCGTGCAAGCACGATAGAATTATAGATTGCAGATTGAAGATTCGCAGGAGAAGTTTGTGATTGCGCAAGAATTAAAAAAACGAACCAGGCAGTTTGCCTTGCAGGTCATGGAATTAATTGACGACCTGCCGCACACAATCAAAGGCCGCGTTATTGCGAATCAGCTTTTACGTTCTGCAACTTAAAATGAAATCGTCTGTTTCCAGTCAAAAATCTACAATCTGCAATCCGCCATCTGCAATTCCTGCTCACGTTGCAATCATCATGGACGGCAACGGACGGTGGGCGCAAAGGCGCGGCTTCCCGCGCCTGAAAGGTCATGAAGAGGGTGCGCAGTCGATACTGGCGGTGCTAAAAGCGGCGCAAAAAGCGGGCGTAAAATATATAACTCTGTATGCCTTCAGTACGGAAAACTGGACCCGTCCGCAAGAGGAGGTGGACGGGCTGATGAGTCTGCTGGCTCAATTTATGGAAAAACACAGCCCTCTGTTTTTAAAAAATAAAATCCGGCTGCGTGTTATCGGTCAGATGGAGCGTCTGCCGGAAAAAGTGCAGAAAAAATTATCGGCGCTGATGGCGGAATCTGAAAAGGAGTATGAACACACGCTGATCGTAGCGCTGAGTTACGGAGGACGGCAGGAGATTGCCGCAGCTGCAAAAAAAATTGCGCGCGAAGCTGTCGCCGGGAAGCTGGATCCCGAGACGATTGATGAAACAACGGTGGCGGCGCATCTCTATCTTCCGGATGTTCCCGATCCGGAACTGATGATCCGCACGAGCGGCGAACAGCGGCTGAGTAATTTTCTGCTCTGGCAGCTCTCGTATGCCGAGCTGTACATTACTGAAACTCTGTGGCCTGATTTTCGTGAGCCGGAATTTTTCGCAGCACTCGAAGCATTTAACCGGCGCTGCCGGCGTTACGGCGGTGTTGAAACCAGGTGAGGTTCGCAATGGCAATGGATAAAAAACGGATTGTTCTCGGACTGCTGATTGCGGCAGTCATCGCGGCGCTGCTGCTGCTGGTTCCTTCCGGCAATCTGCTGACGCTGATTGCGCTGCTGCTGATCTGCGCCATCGGCATGCACGAATTTTACCGCTTAATCGACCGTGCGGACCTGCCGGCATCATATCATTTCGGCATCGCCAGTGGAATCGCGTTTGTTGCGATGACGTGGTTTGTGTGCCGCGCCGGGGTTTCGACACATATTCTCTGGGCATTGCTGGTTTTAATTCTGCTCATTAATTTCTGCCGGATTCTAGCGTATCCCGATGCAAAATTTGCCATCCGCAACGCTCTCGGAACGCTGTTCGGCTTTATTTATGTCGCTTTTTTCTGGAGTTTTTTCGTACGCATTTTCATGCTTGGTCCGAAGAATGTGCCGGCGTACAGCGGACTTTATTTTCTGCTCGCCGTAAAATGGGGCGATGCCGGCGCCTACTTTTTAGGGTGCCGGTTCGGCAAACACAAACTCTTCCCGCGCATCTCGCCGAAAAAGAGCTGGGAAGGGCTGTTCGGTGGGATGCTGGCTTCATGTATTATCGGCGCGCTGTGGTGGTATTTCAGCGATGCCACGCTCGGCAGCTACCGCTTTCCGCTCTATCATGCACTGATTCTCGGGATCCTGTTTCCTGTCGTCGGGACGCTTGGTGATCTGATGGAGTCGCTCTTTAAGCGCGCGGTGGATGCCAAAGATTCCGGAACGATTGCGCACGGACTTGGCGGAATACTTGATATGATCGACAGCATCCTTTTCGCTGCGCCGTTCCTGTATATGTACATCGAATTTTTCTTTAGGAAATAAACCGCGGATAACGCGGATGAAAACGGATTTTTCACGAAAAAAATTTAAGCAAAGAGAGAATTAAAACCACTAATCTTCACTGATCGGCACTAATAATTAGTAATGCGAAGAAGGGCGTTGCGAATGCAAAGCAGCGAAACGGCAACATGAGTGTTAATTAGCGGTTCAAAAAAATATATCATGAGCTCACTTTTTCAAATCGGATCGCTGTTGTACTCGTTCGTTCTCGCCGTTGTTGTGTTCGGCGTGACGGTATTCATGCACGAATTCGGGCATTACATCGTTGCGCGCCGGTGCGGGCTGGTGGTGAAAACATTTTCAATCGGCTTCGGCCGCGCAATTTTTCAGTGGCAGAAAAACGGCATCATCTACAAAATCGGCTGGATTCCGTTCGGCGGTTACGTTGCGCTGCCGCAGCTTGATCCGGCCGGCATGGAAAAAATCCAGGGCGACAGTTCCGCCGGCGAAATATATGCCGCGATTTCACCGTGGAAAAAAATCGCCGTAGCACTGTCCGGTGCTGCCGGAAATATTCTGCTCGCCATTGTTCTCGCGCTGGCGATCTGGCTGATTCCCGGCGATGCCTCCACTGCAAAAGTTCCGTCGATCATCGGGCACGTCGATGAAAACAGCGCGGCGTATGCCGCCGGGCTGCGGCGCGGCGATGAAATCACCGCCGTCGATGGCAAGACAGTGAACAGCTGGTATGATCTAAGTGTCGAGCTGCTGTTAAAAAACAGCGCCACCGCAACGCTGAATATTCTGCGCACGACCGGTGCGGCAGTCATCTCTGTGCCGGTTGAAAAAGGCGAAGAGGGCATTGGCCGTATCCCCGGCGTTGAGCCGGCCATTTCATGCCTGTTCGGACAGGTTACACCGGAAAGCCCGGCGGCGCGCGCCGGAATAAAGTCCGGTGATATTGTGCTCGTATTTAATAATACGCCGGTGCTCGACTGGGTTCAATTCACCGAACTTGTTCAACAGGTTAACCCCGGCGAAGAAGTCAGTCTGATTGTGGAACGCGCTGCCGCACCGGTGGAGCTTACCGTTACGCCGGAATGGAACGAAGAGCTGCAGCGTAACCTTATCGGTGTTCAGCTCGGCGGCGGCGGCATGCCGTGGATGCATTATAAAAAACCGCTCGACCAGCTGATGTATGATGCATCTGCCATCTTCCGCGTTTTAAAAGCGCTCGTTACACCGGCAGAAATCAAACAGGCTGCCGGCGGACTCGGCGGACCGATCGCCATTTTCAGCATGCTTGCCCTTTCATTTAAAAGCGGATTGCTCAATACGCTTGGACTCATTCGCTTCCTCAATATCAATCTCGCGGTTTTAAATCTGCTGCCGATTCCGGTGCTTGATGGCGGACACGTTCTCTTCTCGCTGTGGGAAGGAGTTACGCGCCGGAAAGTGAATCCGCGTTTTCAGATTGCGCTGGTAAATCTGTTCGCACTGCTGCTTATCGGTGCAATGATTTTTCTATCCATCCGCGACGTTGACCGCCTGCGCGCGCCGGCGCCGGCAGCGCACACTGAACAGACTGAGAACAAATGACCAGCCGTTTTAAGCGCCGGCGTGTTCTGAACCGCCCGAAATTCCGGATGCTCAGTCTTACGGCGCTGTTTGCCTTCGCCATTTTTGTTTCATTTAAAATATTTATGGCGCCGGTGAAAACCGTTCAGGTTGTTCCGGCGCCCGCCGGCAACCGCACGGCGCGTCTGCAGCACGTCTATTATTATGCAACGCCGGGAATAAAAATTTCAGTGCGCGAAAAATACATCTGGCGCACACTCGCCTATCTGCCGGAATTCACCAACACGGTTGAAGCTGCCGGCGCAACATCCTTGCAATGGAGTTCCGATTCCCGGCGCTTAACACTCGAAGTGACCGGCACTCCCGTTTGGGAAAAAAGATTCGATCAGTAAGGTAGACGCGACGCCTCCGTTGTGTTCGCGATGTAAAATTTTATCTTTTCAGTTCATTATTTGATTCCGCTGTCGAAAAAATATAACGTCTCCCGAAATGCGAAAAATTTTTATAACCACATTTGCACTGCTGATTGCGTTTTGCAACGCCGGCGCTGATTCAGACCGGCTGCTGAATTCCCTGCGTCCGGCGGGCTATGTTAATGATTTTGCCGGCGTAATAAATTCCGGCGACCGCGCGGCAGTCACGCAGCTGCTTGGTGAGCTTGAGCAGAAAACCGGCGCACAGATTGCCGTGGTAACGCTGCCGACACTCAACGGCGGACAGATTGATGATTTCGCTGTGCGGCTTTATGAACGCTGGAGTATCGGGCAGAAAGGCAAAGATAACGGTATGCTGTTGCTCGCTGTGATAAACGACCGGAAGGTACATATCGAAGTCGGTTATGGTTTTGAAGGCGCACTGCCGGACGCCGCTGCCGGCCGGTTAATTGATCAAACTGTTCTGCCGGCATTCCGCGCCGGAGACCACAGCGCCGGAATGCGCGCCGGGGCGATGGCGATGGCACAGATCGCGGCGCAAGAATCCGGTGTTGAACTCACCGGCGCAATGCAAACGGCAGTGCAGGAAGAACCGCATCCGTTGTCTGGATGGTTCGGTTTACTGTTGGCTGTGGTTTTTATCTGGCTGGCGATTAAACACCCCTGGATGCTGCTGTTCCTGCTGAACAGCGGCGGCGGGCGCGGTGGATATCGCGGCGGCGGATTTGGCAGTGGCGGAGGATTCGGCGGTTTCGGCGGCGGTCGTTCCGGCGGCGGCGGCGCGTCGCGAGGATGGTAAAAAAGGCACAGAGGCAGCAGGTACAAAGGCACTAAGTTGTTAAATCGAAAATCGACAATCGGAGATCGGCAATGAAAAAGATAACACCGGAAGAATTTACGGCGGAAGTGCAGGCAGTGTGCGGCGGCAGTTTACAGTCGGCCGTTCTCTACGGCTCAGCGGCGGCCGGCGATCGCGCATCGAAAGGTTCCGATTATAATATTCTGCTTGTGATGAACGATCTTTCAGCACCGGTGCTGCGTGCGCTGTCAAAACCTGTTTCAAACTGGGAACGCGCCGGAAATCCGCCGCCGATGTTGTTTACACGCAAACGTCTGTTTGAAGCGGCGGATATTTTTCCGATTGAATTCCTCGACATGAAAGACGCGCGCCGGATTTTATTCGGCGATGATATCATTGCCGAAATGAACGTTGATCCGGCCAATCTGCGCCTGCAGGTTGAGCGTGAACTGCGTGTGGCGCTCATTCAGCTGCGCCGGAACTATCTTGCCGCCGCCGGCGGGAACCACCGCCGGCTGGCGGCGCTGATGACCGGATCGTTTTCAGGCATCATGTCCGTTTTTCACGCCGCACTCCGTTTATACGAAACGCCGGCGCCGCTGGAAAAAATTGCGGCACTCGAAAAACTGAACGCGCATGTGCCGTTGAAAATGGACGGTCTTAAAAAAATTCGCGAACTGAAAAACCGGACGGTGAAAATAAAAATGGTCGACGTTGAACGTTTATTCGAAGAGTATCTCAAATCAATTGAACTCCTCGTCGATGCGGTGGACAAGTTAGTGTAGGGCAGGTCCGCCCGCTTGCGGGGAGCAGGCATACTTTATGAAAGGAGAATTGTAATGCAGAAAAAATGGATTGTTATTGGAATTATTGCGCTGGTGATTGTGATGTTTTTCGGCTCGATGATCGGATCGAAAAACCGGTTTGTCTCAATGGACGAGGGGGTGACGGCACAGTGGGCCAATGTTGAAACCGTTCTGCAGCGCCGGTTTGATCTCATTCCGAACCTCGTGAACACCGTAAAAGGGTACGCGGCGCATGAAGAAAAACTGCTTACCGAAATCACCCGTCTGCGCAGTCAGTGGGCCGATGCCGGCACGCCGGACGAAAAAGTGCAGGCCGCTAATCAGATGCAGGGCGCGCTTGGACGCTTAATGCTCGTCGCGGAAAATTATCCGCAGTTGAAAGCCAATCAGAACTTTCTGGCGCTGCAGGATGAACTCGCCGGAACAGAAAACCGCATCGCAGTTGAGCGCCGGCGGTATAATGAATCGGTGCAGGTTTACAATTCTGCCATCCGGCGTTTCCCCGGATCGATCTGGGCCGGCATGTTCGGCTTTGAACGCCGCACGCCGTTCCAGTCCGCACCGGAAGCATCGGCTGTTCCGAATGTGCAGTTTTAAAAAGTAGAAGAGGCTTCCAGCCTCTGGCCGGCGGCAGGATGCCGCTTCCACTGTTGCAGGCGCGACCGGTTAAAAACCGTCGTGCCCGTTTATCTATTCTTCCAGTGTTTTTCGCGCGATGCCTTTTCGGCGGCGTCGGCTTCTTGTTTCATCCGTATAAAACTGCCATAACGCGCCGGAGAAATTTTTCCGGTCTCCACCGCTGCCATCACCGCGCAGCCTTTGGTATTCACGTGTGCGCAATCGCGGAATTTGCATTCGCATTCCAGTGCAATGATTTCATCGAACGTGTCATCAATTCCGGCGGCGCTGTCGAGATGACCGAGTTCACGCATGCCCGGCGTATCGATGACCAATGCGCCGTTATCCAGTGTAATCAGCTCGCGCCACGTTGTGGAGTGCACGCCTTTGCCGTCGCGCTCGCGCACCGGCAGCGTGAAGTATAAATCTTTTTCACCGAGCAGGCTGTTAATCAGCGATGTTTTTCCGGTGCCGGACGCACCGAGCAGGCAGTAGGTTTTACGCGGTTTGAAGAGCGACTGAACTTCTTTCAATCCCGCTCCGGTGGTGTTGCTGAATGCAAACACCGGCACCGACGGAATCCGCTTTTTCACTTCGTCCATGCGTGCACTCAGCTCTTTGGCGGTGAGCAGATCTTTTTTACTTAACAGAATCACCGGCGTAATGCCGCTGTTAAAAATGATCGAAAGATAACGCTCCAGTTTTCGCAGATTAAATCCTTTGTCGAGTGTGTGAACGACAAATACGGTGTCTATATTGGCGGCGAGCAGCTGCCACGCTGTACGTCTGCCGGGAACTTTGCGTTGCAGCACATTCTGCCGTTCAAGTACCGCATGGATCATCGCAAAATCCGGATGATCAAAATCCTTTACGCGCACCCAGTCGCCGACGGTCAGATAGTCACCGGCGCCGCGAGCTTCGCGCCGCAGTTTTCCGGTCGTCTTCGCCGGACGCGTGGTTTCGCCGTCGCAAATATCGCTCCAGCCTTTATGAATGGCTGTAACGCGCGCAATTTTCCAGCCGTCATTGCCGGATTGATTTTGGAAAAAAGTTGAAAAACCGAATTGTTCGAGCGCCGTCATATTCACAGTTTAATTTTTAACCGTAAAAAAATGCAAGGAACGCGCAGGGGCAGGGCGCGCAGTCCCTCGTGCGCCGCAGATGTGATCGAAAGATGTATTTATCGTTTTATGCATTGTTGCGGGGATCAACGTGAATCTAAAAACCGTTCAGTCAGTCCGGCGTATGCGTCAATCCGGCGGTCGCGCAAAAACGGCCACATGCGCCGGACAGTTTCACTGCGCGTCAGCTCCAGTTCAACTATCAGTTCCGTTTCGCTGTCCGTGCCGGCCTGCGCCAGAATTTCACCCTGACAGCCGGCGGCGAAGGACGAGCCCCAGAACTGCGCGCCGGAAGTTCCGGCAGGTGACGGTTCAAATCCGGTGCGGTTTACACTCAGCACCGGAATCCCGTTGGCGACGGCGTGCGCGCGCTGAATTGTAATCCATGCGTCGCGCTGGCGCGCCTGTTCTTCCGGCGTGTCGCCGGAATCCCAGCCGATGGCGGTGGGATAAATTAAAAGATCGGCGCCGGCGAGCGCCATCAGGCGCGCCGCTTCAGGATACCACTGATCCCAGCAGACGAGTACGCCGAGCTTTCCAACCGACGTTTGGATCGGCGTGAAGCCGAGATCGCCGGGCGTAAAATAAAATTTTTCATAATAGCCCGGATCGTCGGGGATATGCATTTTCCGGTATGTTCCGGCGATAGTTCCGTCGCGCTCCAGCACCGCTGCAGTGTTGTGGTAAAGCCCCGGCGCGCGCTTTTCAAAAAGGGAGGTGACAATAACAACATCGAGTTCTTTTGCCAGCGCGCCGAAAAATTCTGTCGACGGTCCCGGAATGGTTTCCGCCAGGTCAAAAACTTCCGGTGTTTCCGTCTGACAGAAATATAAACCGGTATGGAGCTCCTGCAGAACAATCAGTTCTGCACCGGCATCTGCGCACCGGCGGATCGCCGCCGCGCTCTTTTCAATCGTTGCATCGCGATCCGCCGAGCAGCTCTGCTGTATCAATCCGGCTGTCAATTTTTTATTCATGCCGTCACTATGGGCAAAAATCGCATCATTTCGCAATTTTATAGCGTTTAAAAGTGATATGCCGCTTAAAGCGTATTCAGAGAAACGATCGGCGTAAAAACCTACAAAAAAGAAAATCGGAGCTAAACCGGTACTCACGGTGTTATTTTTTTAGGCTTCTTTTCCTGCGCAGAGTGCGAAAAATTATTATAAGCGTAAACTGGAAACGGATTTGATATCCTGTTAAATTATAAATTGTTATGAAGATTTCAGAAATTGCAGAAAACGTCGCACAATTGATGAAGAGCCCGCCGGACCGGGATGAATTCATTTATAAATTTCTGCTGGCGTACGGTACACCGAAAGCAACGATTTCCCGTTTAAAATCCGGACAGTCAAATCTGGCGGATGAGCCCGGCGATGTTTTGCTGAAGAAAAAGGTGTGGTTCCGGTTGATAGAGTTAACCACAGAGAACACAGAGACGCAGAGAGAAGCCAGCCACGAATCACACGAAAACAATGCGAGTGAACTGCTGGCTATGATTGAGGAGATGAAATCCTCGAAAAAAGCGAAGACGAACGATCCGCGTTTTTTGATGGTGACGGATTTTAAGCGGTTGCTGGCGGTTGACCGGAAAACCGGCGATACGCTGGATATTCCCTTTAAAAAGCTAAAAGTACATTACGATTTTTTCCTGCCGCTGGCCGGGATGGAAAAAACAAAGTTGCCGAATGAAAATCCGGCGGACGTAAAAGCCGCCGAAAGAATGGCAAAGCTGTTTGATGCAATTAAACAGGATAATCCGGATTATCTGCGCCATGACGCGCATGCAATGAATGTTTTTCTTGCGCGGCTGCTGTTCTGTCTGTTTGCGGAAGACACCGGAATTTTTCCGGAGAATGCCGTTTCAAACGCGATTGCCTCGCACACGGCTGTAGACGGTTCCGATCTGGATTTGTTTTTTAAACTGTTGTTCGACTGGCTGGATACCTCTGATAAATGTCGAATATCGAACAGCGAATCTCGAATTTCGAAGAATGAAAAAACCACGGGAAACACGGGTGGGAAATTTTTGCGTTCCCTATGTTCTTTTGCGGTTGATTTTCAGAATCTTCCGTATGTGAACGGCGGACTGTTTAAGGATCATTATGACATTCCGGAGTTTTCTGCCAGATCGCGGAACATGATGATTGATGCCGGCAAACTGAACTGGTCGAAAATTAATCCCGATATTTTCGGCTCCATGTTTCAGGCCGTGATTGATCCGGAAGAGCGGCATAACCTGGGACAGCATTACACCAGCGTCACCAATATCATGAAAGTGATAGAGCCGCTTTTTCTGAATGATTTCCGGGAAGAACTGAAGCAGGCAAAAAACCTGAACCAGAAAAACGTGAGGGCAAAAGCTCTGCATAAACTGCACGACCGGATGGCAAACGTAAAAATTTTTGATCCCGCCTGCGGTTCCGGAAATTTTCTGATTATTGCCTATAAAGAACTGCGTAAACTGGAAATGGAACTGTTTGAAGCACTGAACGCCTTTCCGGTTTCGCGCATCACCGTTGACCAGTTTTACGGCATTGAAATTTCCGACTTTGCCTGCGAAACCGCTATGCTGTCGCTCTGGCTGGCGGAACACCAAATGAATCTGGAATATCAAAAACGGTTTAAACAATCACTCACTTCACTGCCGCTCAAAGAGGGCGCACACATTGTTTGCGGCAACGCCTGCCGCATCGACTGGGAAACCGTCTGCTCGAAAAATAAAGATGATGAGATTTATATTTTAGGTAATCCGCCGTATTTGGGGGCGCGTCAGCAGTCTAAAGATCAGAAAGTTGATATGGCCTCTGTTTTCGGCAAGATGCAGGGCGTCAACAGCCTTGATTATATTGCTTGTTGGTTTTGTAAGGCGGCTCAATACATTCGTGGAGTGAATGCGCAGTTTGCTTTTGTCTCCACAAATTCACTGACTCAGGGCGAACAGGTAGCTTTGCTTTGGCCAAATATTTTGAGAACCGACCTCGAAATCGGATTTGCCCATCATTCTTTTAAATGGACAAACAATGCAAAGGGTAGCGCCGGGGTTATTTGCGTTGTGGTTGGTGTGCGCAACATTTGCTCGAAAAAGAAGATCCTTTACAAAAAAGGCATTGCAGAAGCGGTGGAAAATATAAATGCCTATTTAGCAAATGCAGGCGATCTATATGTCACTAGCAGGCGAACCCCTGTTTCGAAATCCAACCTGATCAATTACGGCAGTTTTGCTTTGGATGACGGAAGATACACGCTAATGGAAGCAGAGAAAGACGAATTAATCTGCAACAATGAACAGATTCGGGAATACATCCGTCCGTTCATTGGAGCACGCGAACTGATACAGGGAATCAAACGGTATTGTCTGTGGCTAGAGGAAGCTGACGAGTCGATTTTAGAGATTCCAAGCATCAAATCGCGAATTGAATACGTTGAAAATTGGCGATTAAATAGCGCCCGTGAAGCAACGCGTAAGCTGGCATCAACGCCACATCTGTTTGCCGAAATTCGTCAGCCCAAAACGCCATATTTGGCATTTCCTACGGTGTCGTCTGAGCGTCGGCACTATATTCCGATTGATTTCTGTCAGCCAGAGATGATTGCTTCAAATCAAATTTATGTCGTTGCGAATGCGGAGACATATTTATTTGGGATTTTATCGTCCCGTATTCACATGACATGGGTGCAGGCGGTGGCTGGTCGGCTTAAGACTGATTACCGTTACTCAGCAGCGGTTTGCTACAACACTTTTCCAATCCCAGACTTAACTGAAGAGCAAAAACAGACAATTACACTACACGTCATGAATGTTTTAGATGAGCGGGAAAAACATTCTGAAAAGACGATGGCGCAGCTGTATAACCCGGATAAAATGCCCGCCGGACTCCGCGAAGCACATCATCAGCTCGACTTCGCCGTCGACCGCATCTATCGATCCAAGCCTTTCGCTTCCGATGAAGAACGCCTCGAACATTTATTTAAATTGTATGAGGAAATGACGGCTAAGGAGAGGTTGGTTTCGCGACCGAATGAAAGGATGTTAATATGAAAGCATTTGATCCGAAAGATTACATTCGTGGACTTCAGCAAATACTAATTAATGACAAAAAGAGGATTGGTTTTCTTTTTGGTGCGGGTATTTCCATTGGAGCAGGAATTCCTGCAATAGATGGTCTTACGAAAAAAGTCATTGATAGTATGTCTGGGGAACCAAAATTTCAGGATGCCGTGGAGAGTATTAAATCCGAAATAGGTGCCGATAAATACAATGTCGAATCATTGTTATCCAATGTATCTCAAAAGAAGCAGATAATTGGCCGCGGGAATCTAAATGGATTGAATATTTCGGAATTTACTGATTTAGAAACAAAGATTAAGCAAGGAATAATCAATGAGATTTCTATCCATACTAATGCTTGTTTTTCTGCTTCTAATTTAGCTCATACTATATTTGCTCGGTGGATTGCTTCAACGAATAGAAAATACCCAATCGAAGTGTTTACGACGAATAATGATGTTTTACTGGAACTTGCTATGGAAGAAGTCTCACTGCCTTTTTATGATGGTTTTTCTGGGAGCTATGAATCCTTTTTTGATGAAGCATCAGTTGAAAATATGAAATTTCTTCCCCAGTGGACGAAGTTATGGAAAATTCATGGCTCTCTTGGTTGGAAAGAAATTGATAGAGGTAAAAAGATAATTCGCAAAAACGAAGGAAATAACATCAATGCTGAAAATACGCTGATTTATCCGTCGGTATTGAAGTACGAAGAATCCCGAAAGCTTCCTTATGCTAGTTTAATGGACCGGTTAAAAAATTTCATCAGACAGGATGACACTATTTTATTTACCTGTGGTTATTCTTTTGGTGATGAGCATATTAACAATGTGATACTAAATGCTCTTAAAGAGAGCTCTTCATCTCATGTCATAGCTTTCTTATATGACAAAACGGGGACAAAACCCCACACCTATTCTCTTTCTGGGAACCATCATGTTGTTAAATTAGCACAGTCTAGCAATAGGGTTTCGATCTATGCATGCCGTAACGCTGTGATTGGTTGTCGTTACGGAAAATGGAAGCTGATGGCTGAGCCCGATAAGCAAGATACAATAGATATTAATCATTATTATGATGAGGATGCTCCCGTTCTTGATACTATGGGGGAGCAGCCGGAAAGGATCACGCCATGGTCAGGAGAAGGTGAGTTGATGCTACCTGACTTTTCTAAGTTAGTGGAATTTTTGCAGTACATGATCCCGGAAACCTCTATTGGAAAATACAAAAATGAATGATAACCGGCGGCAATCAAAGATTGGGGATGTTGAAAGCGTTAGCGGAAATACTATTAGTGTTAAGCTTTCTGATAATATTCAATCAACTTTGCCTGTAATTGACGGGATCGTTTACCGAGTCGGACAGGTTGGATCATTTTTGAAAATTCAACTAGGGTACGCCAATTTGTTTGGCATTGTTACTGAAATGGGGGCAACTGCTGTTCCAGACTATGTTCGAGAAATGGAACGAGATGGAGGTATGCCTGTTCATAATAATCGATGGATGAAATTGCTATTGGTTGGGGAACAAGTTGGCAAGAAGTTTGAGCGCGGAATTACACAATTTCCCACATCTGGAGATTCTGTTCATATTGTTACCATTGATGATTTGGAGGTTATATACGGTGATGTTGGGAATTCTGATGCATTATCCATAGGGAATATCAGCGTATCAGAAAGTTTGGATGCTAAAATCGATTTGGGAAAATTGCTGACAAGACACTGTGCTATTGTAGGCTCTACGGGGGCAGGAAAGTCCAATGCGGTATCAATAATTATCGAACGAATTGCCCAGAAAGTGGAGTTCCGAAGTTCGCGTATACTGTTGATTGATCCACATGGGGAATATAATGAGGCATTAAAAACGTACAGCAAGGTCTTTAAGATAAACGCCGAAGAGGGTCTGGCGGATGAACTTTATGTGCCTTTTTGGGCATTATCTTTTGATGAGTTGATTTCTTCTTTTGAATCTCATTTGAGCGATTCTCAGCGGGAGTATGTTCGGGACGCAGTGCTTAAGCGAAAAATTCAATCTGCCCAAAATATGGAGTTGGATATTACTGCTGAGCGGATCAGCGAAGATAGTCCAATTCCATTCAGTCTGAAAAAGCTGTGGTTTGACTTGGATGACTTTGAGCGGCAAACGTTTCAAGTGCGAGGTGATTTTAGTTCTTTGTTGCCAGTCGAAATTGCTGGTGATGCGAGCAATTTAATCTCAAATAAATATCCAATTCCTTCAACAACGAACACTTCTCCATATTTAAATACACGGGCGCAATCGTTATTGAAATTCCTTGACGGAGTGAGAAATAAGCTGCTTAACCAGCAGTACAACTTTTTATATAATCCTCAATCTCTGTCTCCGAATGAGGCTGGGGTCATTCCTGACGGCAAAGACCTGGACGATCTTTTTGTTGAGTGGTTTGCCCACGATCATCCTGTCACTATCCTTGATCTCTCAGAAGTGCCCAGTGAAATAAAAACATCTGTGTCAGGAACTATTTTAAAAATTATCTATGATGCTTTGTTTTGGGGGCAAAACCTTCCTGTTGGAGGAAAGCAACAGCCATTGTTAGCGGTGCTTGAGGAGGCGCACAGTTATTTGAAAGCTGGCGAGGATTCAATTTCTTCACGTATCGTTCAAAAGATTGCTAAGGAAGGCCGGAAGTATGGGTGCGGTCTTTTGCTTGTGACTCAACGCCCGTCAGAATTGGATGAAACAGTTTTAAGCCAATGTGGGAGCTTGATAGCGCTTAGGATGACGAATTCCAAGGATCGGGGACACGTATCGGCAGCGGTACAAGATGAGTTGCAAAGCATTATTGATTTACTTCCAAGTCTCCGGATAGGAGAGGCATTAATAACTGGAGAAGCTGTAAAAATCCCATCTCGTGTAAAGTTTCATAAAATTGCTCATGCTCCGAAGAGTGAGGATCCCGATGTCGTCAAACAGTGGAAAAAGGAACGCCCTCAAAACGGTGAATACAAGGAGCTAGTGTCGAAGTGGAGAAATCAAAAATTAAATTAATAAGGAGACTAATATGAACTGTCCGGAAATGAAACCAGTAGCGAGTTCGAATGTAGAGAGTATTGGTTACAATGAAAGCACTCAGGAGCTATATGTGCGCTTTCTAAATAATAGCTTATATGTGTACAAGAATGTTCCGAAGATAGAGTTTGCGGGGTTGGAAAATGCTCCTTCAATCGGAAGTTATATTCACCGTAACTTAAAGAATGTTTATGCATGCGAGCGTGTCGCGTAGAGGTGCGAAAATGATTCCTTTTTTCAGGGACGCGTGACGGTGATAGCGGTCGGTGGGTAAGTTGAATGTTCACGGGGGCGAGATTATGGAAAACGGAAAAATCAAATGTCCGAATTGTGGATATGAATTTGAGATTTCGGATGTATTGGCGGGGCAGATACGAGAGCAGTTGAAGACGGAACTCTCGAAAGAAGTGCTGGAGCGGGAAACGGCGTTACAAAAGCGGTTAGACGTTTTTAAGTCGGAAAAGGATGCCTTGGAGCTGCAACGTTCTCAGCTTGAAGATGAGGTCAAAAAACAACTGACAGAAAAACTGGCGGATGCTGAAGCGAAATTTGCAAAAAAACTGGAAAATAAATACAGCGCCCATGTCAAAGAGTTGGAGATTTCTTTGGCTGAGCAGAATGAATCCCTGAAAGCTTTTAAACAGAAAGAAATGGACTTGCGTAAAAAACAGCGTGAGCTGGAGCAGGCTAAAGAAGATATGGAGCTTGAGATTCAGCGTAAACTGGATGAAGAGATCGAAAAGCAGTTGTCTCAAAAACTGGCAGAGGCGGAGTCTAAAGCTGTAAAAAAAACCGAGGGCAGATACAATGAGCAATTAAAAGAACTTGAAAATTCGCTGGCAGAACAGAGTGAGGCTCTAAAAACATTTAAGCAGCAGGAAGTCGAATTTCGTAAAAAGCAGCGTGAGTTGGAACAGGCCAAAGAAAATGCGGAGCTTGAGATTCAACGTAAGTTGGATGAACAGCGGGAAATCATTCGTAAGGATGCGGAGTCAAAAGCGTCGGAACAGCATCGCTTGAAAGAGTTGGAGCAGGCCAAGATCATCAATGATTTGCGTAGCAATCTTGAAGATATGAAACGCAAAGCGGAACAAGGTTCTATGGAAACTCAAGGCGAGGTCTTGGAGCTCGATTTTGAAGAACAGCTGAAATCTTTCTTTCCGCACGATGAAATTTCTCCGGTGCCAAAGGGAATTCGCGGTGCGGATTTGATTCAAACTGTAAAAACTCCATTCGGACAGGAGTGTGGAATTTTATTGTGGGAAATGAAGAATACCAAAGCGTGGAGCGGGCAGTGGATACCTAAGCTCAAGGATGATATGATTGAAACGCGGTCAGCGATTGCAATCCTCGTTTCCGTTTCTCTGCCGGAAAATATTGCCCGGTTTGGACAGGTTGACGGAGTTTGGGTGTCTGATCCGCTATCGGCGATTCCACTTGCCGCAGCTCTTCGGCAGCAACTTCTTGTTTTGGAGCGGGAACGGCAGGTGTCGGTCGGGAAAAATGAAAAGATGGAGATGCTGTATCAATATCTTGCCGGCACTGAATTCAAACAAAAAATTGAGGGTATTGTAGAAGCCTTTACAGGAATGCAGGAACAGGTTAATCGCGACCGCCGGGCAATGGAAAAACAATGGAAAGAACGTGAAAAACAAATAGAACGTATTATCAAGAATACCGTTGGTCTCTATGGCGATATGCAAGGAATCATAGGTGGTCAGATTCCTGAAATTCCGGCATTAGAACTTAACACGGAAAAACAATTGCTGGAACATGACGATTTAGACGCTGAATGCTAAAACCTGTCTATTGAATTTTTAAAGCATTGAAATGACAAAACCAAAAACCAGATTAAACCTGCCGATTTCGCTGGATGATGTGCTGGGCGGCGGTGCGGTGGAATGGGAGCGGCTGGAGTTTAAACGGGGCTGGAATCCGGAGGCTGTGCTGCACTCAATTTGTTCGTTTGCAAATGATTTTCATAATCTCGGCGGCGGTTACATTATCATTGGCGTTGCGGAAGAAGACGGTCGTCCGGTTCTGCCGCCTGCCGGAATATCGGCAGATAAACTTGATGCGATTCAAAAGGAACTTTTGAATCTTGGGTATTCGGCGATTCAGCCGATGTATCATCCGCTTTCTGCGCCGTATACTATTGACGGACGGTGGATTCTGGTGATCTGGGTGCCGGGCGGCGAAACGCGTCCGTATAAAGCGAACGTCAGTTTATCGAAAGAAAACCGTGAATGGGCGTATTATATTCGCAAGCAGTCGAGTACGGTTCGCGCAAAAGGTGCAGATGAGCAGGAGCTGATCGGACTTGCGGCGACGGTGCCGTTTGATGACCGGTATAATCAGCGGGCGTCACTGGATGATCTGTCGTCGAAGTTGATTGAAAGGTTTTTGCGGGATGTTGGCAGTGAGCTGGCAGATGAAGTTGCGTCGCTTCCGCCGGAAGTTGTCGGGCGGCAGATGAATATTGTCGGCGGTCCGGTGGAATCGGTTTTTCCGAAAAATGCCGGGCTACTGTTTTTTAATGATGATCCGCGCCGGTTTTTTCCGGCGACACAGATTGATGTGGTCTGGTTTCCGGACGGTGCAGGCGGTGACCGGTTTGACGAAAAGACGTTTTCCGGGCCGCTGGCACAAATGACACGCGAAGCGCTGGATTATATTCAGCGCAATTATTTGAAAGAAACGGTGATTAAGCATTCTGACCGGGCGGAAGCGGAACGGGTCTGGAATTTTCCGTATGCAGCGGTTGAGGAAGCACTGGTGAATGCGGTTTATCATCGGTCGTATGAAATCCGCGAACCGGTGGAAGTGCGGATTTCTCCGCGCGAGTTGATGATTTTGAGTTTCCCCGGCCCGGATCGGTCGATTCGCATGGATGATTTGCGTGCCGGGCGTGCGGTGAGCCGTCGTTACAGAAACCGGCGGATTGGTGAATTTCTGAAAGAGCTGGACTTGACAGAAGGACGTTCCACCGGCATTCCGAAAATTTTACGGGAAATGGCGGCGAACGGTTCGCCGGTTCCTGAATTTGACAGTGATGACGACCGCACATCATACCTGGTAAAACTTCCGGTGCATCCGCTGGCGGATATTGCAGAAACCGGATTGGATGGTCGGCCACCGACCCAGTCACCGACCCAGTCACCGACCCAGTCAAGGGCTCAGTCAGAAAATTCAATAATCCGGCTCCTCTCTGTTCTGCAAAAAGGCGATTTGTCTCCAAAAGAATTGAGGATCAAGCTTGGATTAAGTCATCGGGCTACTTTTCGGGAAAATTATTTGCGCCCTGCAATTGATAGTAGTCTTATCGAATTGACAATCCCCGACAAACCGACCAGTCGCTTGCAGAAATACCGGCTGACGGAAAAGGGACGGAATTTGCTGGAGAATTTATAAATGCCGGAATTTAAAGAGAACAATAAATCTGAAATTTTGATTTACCGGAATCCGGGTGGAGATGTCCGGCTGGATGTGCGGCTGGAGGATGAAACGGTCTGGCTGACGCAGGATCACATGGCGCAGCTTTTTGGAAAGAGTAAAAAGACCATTTCCGAACATATCCGCAATATTTTTACTGAAGGGGAACTGAATGAAAAAGTGGTTGTCCGGAATTTCCGGATGACCACTCGTCACGGCGCAATAGAAGGCAAAACACAGAGTAAGGATGTTAATTTTTATAATTTAGACGTGATTATCTCGGTGGGTTACCGGGTGAAATCACAGCAGGGAACGCAGTTCCGGATATGGGCGACGCAGCGGCTGAAAGAGTACATCGTGAAAGGGTTTGTTCTGAATGACGAGCGGTTCAAAACCGGGCAGTCGATGAATTATTTCACGGAATTGCAGGAACGCATTCGCGAAATCCGTCTTTCAGAGCGGTTTTTTTATCAGAAAATCAAGGACATCTACACAACGAGCATTGATTATGATCCGCGGGATGAAAAGACGCTTTTGTTTTTTAAGACGGTGCAGAATAAACTGCTGTGGGCGATCAGCGAGCAGACTGCGGCGGAACTGATATTCCGGCGGGCGGATGCAGCACTGCCGTTAATGGGCATGCAGTCGTTTGATAAAAAAACTCCGGTGTCTGTTCGTAAAAGTGATGTGAGCGTGGCGAAGAATTATCTGAATGAAAGCGAGATAAAACTGCTCGGACTGCTGGTTGAACAGTATCTGGCTTTTGCAGAAGCCATGGCGCAGCAGCAGACGCCGATGTATATGCAGGACTGGATTGAGCGACTGAATGTGATTATTCAGCTGAATGGACGGGAACTGTTGACTCATGCCGGAAAAATCAGCCATGAAGCGGCTATGGATAAATCAGCAGTGGAATACGGGAAATATAAGGAGCAGTTGCGGCTGTTTCAGCATGACGAGAATCTTCGGGAACTGGAACAGGATTTGAATGCGTTGACGCATCCTGAACAGGGAAAATAAAATGCCGGATTTGGTGAAAGTGCATTATGGGCAGACGGGGCGCAGTACGAATACGGATGCGCTGGGGATGCGGGAAATGCAGGCGCGGGCGTTTGCCGCGCGTGATGCGCAGTATCTGCTGGTGAAAGCGCCGCCGGCATCCGGCAAGTCGCGCGCGTTGATGTTTCTGGCGCTGGATAAGATGCTGCATCAGGGTGTGTCTAAAACAGTTGTTGCAGTGCCGGAGCGTTCGATCGGGGCGTCGTTCGCGTCGACGAAGCTGACGGAGCACGGTTTTTTTGCCGACTGGGATGTGGAGCCGAAACGTGATTTGTGTTCTCCGGGGGGCGAACAGGGAAAGGTGAAACAGTTTCAGGATTTTTTGCAGAGCGATGACCGGATTCTGGTTTGTACGCACGCGACGCTGCGGTTTGCGTTTCAGTCTTTGGAAACGGCGGCATTCAATAATGTGCTGCTGGCGATTGATGAGTTTCACCATGTGTCGGCTGATACGGCAAATCAGCTGGGTGAAGTGATTCGGGATGTCCTGCGTAATTCGTCGGCGCATGTGATTGCGATGACCGGTTCATATTTTCGCGGGGACAGTGTTCCGGTGCTGCTGCCGGAGGATGAAGCGAAGTTTACGCATGTAGTGTATAATTATTACGAGCAGCTGAACGGATACCGGCATTTAAAGTCGCTGGGCATCGGGTATCATTTTTATCAGGGAAAATATACGTCGGCGATTCCAGAGATTCTTGACACAGATAAAAAAACGATCCTGCATATTCCAAATGTAAATTCCGGCGAGTCGACCAAACAGAAGCATGCGGAAGTAGATTTTATTCTTGATTCTATCGGTGACGTTGTCGAGGTCGATTCCGGCACCGGCATTATTACAGTTCAGCGGCGCGGTGACGGGAGACTGCTGAAAGTTGCCGATCTGGTTTGGGATGAGCCGCGAGAGCGCGATAAGGTGATTTCGTATCTGCGGAATATTAAGCGTCCTGAAGATGTGGATTTGATTATTGCGCTGGGAATGGCAAAAGAAGGGTTCGACTGGGTATTCTGTGAACATGCGCTGACGGTCGGGTATCGCGGCTCGTTAACTGAAGTGGTGCAGATTATCGGGCGCTGTACGCGCGACAGTGAAAATAAAACCCATGCACAGTTTACGAATCTGATTGCCCAGCCGGATGCCGCCGATGAGCTGGTGACGGTTTCGGTGAATAATATGCTGAAAGCGATTACCTGTTCGCTGCTGATGGAACAGGTGCTGGCGCCGGGTTTTAAATTCAGAACAAAGCAGTCCAATGATGATATTACTGCTCCGGATGAATTAAGAATCCGCGGATTTAAGGAGCCGAGTTCAAAACGGGTGAAGGATATTATCGAATCGGATTTGAATGATTTAAAGGCGGTGATTCTGCAGGACAGTACAATGCAGAAAGCGCTGCCGGGAAATATTGATCCCGAAGTGATGAATAAAATTCTGATTCCAAAAATTATCCGCACAAAATATCCCGACCTGACGGATGCGGAATGTGAAGAAGTCCGGCAGTATGTGGTGGTCGATTCCGTCATGAAAAATGCGACGGTGGAGCAGTCCGGCGACAGGCGCTTTATTCGCATGGCGAATCAGTTTGTGAATATTGATGACCTCCATATTGATCTGATCGATCGCATCAATCCGTTCCAGAAAGCATTTGAGATTCTGTCAAAATCGGTCAATCCGTCAGTTTTAAAAGTAATCATGGAGTGCATCGAGTCGACCCGCAGTCAGGTGACAGAGGATGAAGCGGTTTTAATGTGGCCGAAAATTAAACAGTTTGTTCAAACTGCCGGACGCGAACCGTCTTTGACGGCGATTGATCCGCTGGAAAAGCGTATGGCGGAAGTTCTGGCGTTTATCCGGCACCAGCGCCGGAAACAGGGAGTCTAGAGAATGGATGCCGGGAAACTGCGCGCGCTGATTGAAGATGATGATCTCGGCTTACTGGACATTAAGCCGGAATCGTCAAACAGGTTGTCCGAAGATGAGCGGCTGACAGAATCTTTTTATGAAATTACAGAATTCCGGCGGCAGCATGGCAGAGCGCCGAAAAATGATATTTCCAATGTGCAGGAATACCGTCTGGCGGCGCGGCTGCAGTCATTAAAAAATGATTCTGAAAAAATTAAAGCACTGATTGATCTGGATGAATTCGGATTGCTGACATCTGAAAAACTGCCGGAAAACATCACGGAGATTTTTGATGACGATGATTTAAATTTGCTGAATGAAAATCCGGCAGACAGTATTTTTTCTTTGCGCCATATTCCACAGGACATTGCGATGCCGGATTATATTGCGCAACGAAAACCGTGCCGGGACTTCAGCCGGTTTGAGCCGCTCTTTAAACAGTGTCAGGCGGAACTGAAAACAGGGAGACGCACGCTGCTCCCATTTTCGATTGAGCGGCAGATTCAGAAAGGGCATTTTTTTGTTCTGAGCGGAATTCTCACTTTTGTTGCGGATGTCGGTGAAAAAGAAAAAACCGGCGGAAAGGTAAATGCGCGCCTGCGCTGTATCTTCGAAAATGGAACAGAATCCGATCTGCTCCTCCGGTCACTGGCCCGCGCTCTGTACAAAAACGGACGGCGGGTTACTGAGCATCAAGACCGGTTAATGGACGATTTAAACAATATAACCGAGGAAGATGGACAGACAGGATTTATCTATATTCTGCGCTCTTTGAGTGCGGATCCGCAAATAACTTCGATAGAACATCTGTATAAAATCGGATTCAGCACCGTTCCGGTGGATGAGCGTGTTAAGAATGCGAAAGATGATCCGACATTTTTAATGGCGCCGGTTCATATTGTGGAAACATTCGAATGCTATAATTTAAATCCGCAGAAGCTGGAACTGCTGCTGCACCGGTTTTTCGGAAAAGTATGCCTGAACGCAGATGTGTTTGATGCTGTCGGAATCCGTTATACGCCGCGTGAATGGTTTTCTGTTCCGCTGCCGGTTATCGAAGAAGCGATTGAGTTGATTATTTCAGGCAAAATCATTGATTTCACTTATGACGAAGAAACAAAGCTGATTCGCCGGAAATAACGCGTCGATTCTGAAAGTTCACCTTAAAAACATGATCGTGTAAACCGGCAGGACGATTATGAAACGACTGGCCGGGGTGATATGTCAGGCGATAGTTTACCGTTTATTCCCACTCAATCGTGGCCGGCGGCTTGGATGAAATGTCGTAAACGACGCGGTTGACGCCTTTGACTTCGTTGATGATGCGGTTGGAAATACGATCCATCACATCATACGGAAGTTTGTACCAGTCGGCGGTCATGCCGTCGATACTCTGCACGGCGCGCACGGCGACGACGTGTTCGTAGGTGCGGCTGTCGCCCATAACACCGACGGTTTGAATCGGGAGCAGGATGGCGAAGTATTGCCAAACGTCGAGATGATTCGGCATTTTCAGAATTTCTTCGCGAACGCGCAAATCGGCAAGCTGGATGAGCTCAACGCGTTCTTTGGTGATGTCGCTGAGAATGCGCACCGCGAGTCCGGGGCCGGGGAAGGGCTGGCGGTCGACAACATAATCGGGCAGTCCGAGTTCGCGTCCGACGGCGCGCACTTCGTCTTTGAAGAGTTCGCGCAGCGGTTCGATCAGATCAAACTGCAGATCGTCCGGCAGCCCGCCGACGTTATGATGACTCTTGATGGCGACGGACGGTCCGCCAGCCGGCGAAATACTTTCAATGACGTCCGGATATACGGTTCCCTGCGCGAGATATTTAACTTTGCCGACTGCGCGCGCTTTTTCGGCGAAGATATCGATAAATGTTTTGCCGATAATTTTACGCTTCTGTTCCGGGTCGGTAACGCCGGCGAGTTTGGCGAGGAAAATATCTTCAGCATGCGCGGTGTGGAGGTCGATGCCGAACGCATCGCCGAAAAGCTTTTCAACCTCTTCGGCCTCTTTGTAGCGCATCAGTCCGGTGTCGACGAATACGCAGTGGAGCTGTTTGCCGATGGCTTTGTGCAGCAGCGCCGCAACGACCGAAGAGTCGACGCCGCCGGAAAGTCCGAGCAGTACGTGTTCGCCGCCGACTTTTTCGCGGATGGCATTCACGCTCTCTTCAATAAATTTACTCATTTCCCAGTCACCGGCGCAACCGCAGATTTTCAGTGCAAAATTGCTGAGCATTTTTGCACCCTGCGGGGTGTGCACCACTTCGGGGTGAAACTGAACGCCGTAGATTTTTTTCGCCGGATCCTGCATGGCGGCCAGCGGACAGCTGTCACTTTTTGCCACGGTTTCAAAACCGTCCGGCAGCGTTTCAACTTTATCGCCATGGCTCATCCACACCTGTAGCTGCCTGTCGAGTCCATCGAACAGCGGCGAATCTTTTACGACATCCATCATGGCTTTGCCGTATTCGCGTTTCAGTCCCGGCTTCACTGTGCCGCCGAGAGTGTGCGCCGTCAGCTGCATGCCGTAGCAAATGCCGAGCACCGGAACCCCAAGATCAAATAGCGCCGGATCGCACTTCGGGGAATTCGCATCCGGTACGCTCGCCGGACCGCCGGAAAGAATAATGCCTTGCGGCGCGCGTTTCGCAATTTCCGCCGCCGGAGTATCGAACCGGAGAATTTCGCAATACACTTTCTGTTCGCGGATGCGCCGCGCAATCAGCTGCGTCACCTGTGAGCCGTAATCCAGAACTGCAATCCATTCACTGTGCTTCATGACTTCCTCTGCGCGTTAACATCAAACATTTAAATTCCTGCAATATTCGCAAACCGTCTGCGCACCAGCAAACTTTTTCCGGCGCTGGACAGAATTTTTTTGACGCAGAGATAAAACGAACGCTTCATTGAAGTGCAAAATGTGGCGCGGACATTCCTGTCTGCGCAAAAATACGGGCAGACAGGAATGTCTGCCCCACCTGTTTTTACAAAAAAATTAAAAAAGAAAATAGAGGGGCGCTGGTCTCGACGACCGCGTACAGCGAGGCCGCTGTCTTTCCACAAATCCGGTCATCAAAACCTCTTCGCATTCTTTCGCGTCCCTCTGTTAAAACCATTTTAGTGCCTTCTTGTGTTTTTTGTGGCCAAACTCTCCAGATTAAAAATCCTGTCATCCTGTCAAAAAATATTCCCGGTCGTGCTGAATTTCCCGCGCAAAGCCGCAAAGTTGCCGGAGGAGAACCATCTTAAAATCTCAGTTTTGATGTGCCGGAAGTTAATGGCAGGGCGGACAGTCCCCTGGCTGCAGCGAATTTTGGACTATTACCGGCGCGCAAGGGACTGCGCGCCCTACCTTATTTTTACAAAATGAAAACACCGGCCGGGCGCGCAGGTTCCCTGCGCGCTGGAATGTTAACTGCAGATTCTGAATGGATGTTGAAAAGCTCTGCGGCTCTGCGTGGAAATTTCTGTACACAAAAATGCGCAAAAAAGATCGCCTCTGCACCGGAATTCCGCAGACTTGACGGCGGGCAGCGCGACACATACACTATGCACTTATTTTTTAAGAGGGAAAGATTTCTTCAGGAGCAGAAGTATGGACAAAAATAATGTGACACCCAAGGCTTCGCCGCGCGAAGTGCTGTTTTTTGAACTGGAATATATTGCGACAACTGGACGCGCAGCGCTGTTTGATGCGGTGAAAAAAGCGCTGGCGGGCAGGGTGGATGTAACGCCGGTTTCTTTCGGACGCACCGGCGCCGCCGGCCGGCCGGCAGCGCTGATTCCGGAACTGCTGAAAGCGGCCGGCAAAGAGGCCGCCGGAACGGAGGAATTGATTGCAGCGGCGGAAGAGGCTATGGCGCAGTTTTTTGCTGAAAAGGCGGAACTGAATAAGGCGCTTCCGCCACTGATTAAAGAAGCGCAGTCTAAAAATATTCAGGTCGTGGCGATGTCGGCGTGGCCGGAGGAAGCGGCGGAAACATTAATGAAGCGCCTCGGGCTGGATGAAATGGGCGTCGAGCTGGAAGCATTTGATGTGACAGACGGTGCATTTCCGCGCGCGGATCACTGGCTGCGCATGCTGAAAGTCCGTAATCAGGAGACACTGCCGGCGATTGCGGCGGTAAGCTCGCAGACCGCCTGCAAGGGCGCATTGACGGCGGCGGCGACCTGTATTGCCGTGCCGGACGAGTATACGAATTTTGAAGATTTTTCCGGCGCAAAATTTATTCTTGAATCGCTCGGCGATGTTCCGGCGAAAGAGATTATAGCGCTGGTTACGCGCCGGTAACAGTTATCAATGTTCAATTTTCAATATTTAATGTTCATTGATCACTGTTCTCTGGATATCAGGAATTGAACATTGAGCATTAACTCCACCAATCCAGTTGAACGTCTGCTGAACATTATGCGCCGGCTGCGCGCGCCGGACGGCTGTCCGTGGGATCGTGAACAGACGATTGAATCGCTGCGCTCAAATTTGGTTGAAGAAACATACGAAACAATTGACGCGATGGATTCCGGCGACCGGAGTCTGCTGTGTGAGGAGCTCGGCGATCTGCTGCTGCAGATTGTTTTTCAGGCGCAAATCTGCGACGAAGAGGGTGCATTCAACTTTAATGACGTCGTTACAGGCATCGGCGATAAACTCGTCCGGCGCCATCCGCATGTTTTCGGTACTGTACAGGCGGATACATCCGGCGAAGTGCTGAAAAACTGGGAAGTGATTAAAAAAACCGAAAAAGGCGGTGATACACCGCGATCGCTTGTCGCCGGCATTCCGCGCCACCTGCCGGCGCTGATGAAAGCGGCGCTGGCGCAGAAGCGCGTAGCGCGCGCCGGTTTTGAGTGGGACGGTGTTGCCGACGTGGCCGCCAAGCTCGAAGAGGAGCTGGCGGAAGTGAAAGCGGCGCTGGCTGCCGGGAATCCGGCAGCGCTCAAAGAAGAGCTTGGCGATTTAATTTTTTCTGCCGTCAATCTGGTGCGTTACCTCGGGTTCGATGCCGAAGAGGTGCTCAACGAAAACATTGCAAAATTTATGCGCCGGTTTCAGGCGCTCGAAGCCCGGTTGAATGCCGCCGGAAAAAAACCGGAAGAGTGTGCGCCGGCAGAACTGGACGCCGTCTGGAATGCTGTTAAAGAGTCAGAGAAAAGTTGAGATTGTGGTTGTAGGGACAAGCGGTTTTTATCATATAATTTACGGATGTTTGCAACCCCTCCAGAGAGGAAGAAAATCCTGATTGTGGATGACCACGCGTTTATTCGCAAGGGACTGCGTGATTACGTTGAGCAGGAACCTGAATTTGTCGTTTGCGGCGAATCAGAAAGCCGTGCTCATGCTGTCGAACTTTGTGCCCGGCTGTCGCCGGACCTGGTTCTGGTTGATCTTTCTCTCGGAAAAGACTCCGGTCTTGATCTTGTTAAAGACATCTCAGCGCGCTTTCCCGGCATCAAGACACTGGTTCTTTCAATGCAGGACGAAATGCTCTATGCGGAACGCGTGCTCCGTGCCGGTGCGAGCGGGTACGTTGGTAAAGACGCGCCGCCGGCAAAACTGATTGATGCCTTTCGCGAGATTTTCAATGGCGGTGTGTACGCCAGTGAATCCGTGAAGCAGAAAATCATGAAAAACTTTCACCGGCGTGTCTCATGTTACTCCAACCCGGTAGAAAAACTGAGCGACCGCGAACTGGACGTATTCGAACGCATTGGGCACGGTCAGAATACTGCAGAAATTGCCGGCGCAATGGGACTGAGTATAAAAACAATTGAAACCTACCGCGCACGTATCAAAGTCAAACTGGGACTTTCTAACGGGACTGAGCTTGTCCAGCGCGCTGTTCAGCGGGTGATGGACCAGCGCAACTAGAACGATTTCGTTTTCATTGGCCGCACCGGAATCGCGGTTAATGCCCGCCGCGCGTGCAATCATGAATACAATAAATTAAGCGGCAGAGATAATTTTCTATTTTTTAAATCAGCTGCATTTCAGACAACCATAAAACTGACGGCATGTTCCCAACCGAAGTCGAGCTGTTTAAGCTGGAGTGTAATTTCCATTGTTGCCGGACCGGCGGGCAGAGTCTGCCGCCGGTGTTTAAGCGCTTTGCGCCAAAGCGCCATGACGATATCCTGTGCGGCTTTGGCATGATCATCGTTTCCGCCGCGAATTTTTGTTTCTCCGGCCTGCAGCCGTGCGGCGAGCCGTTGTGCGCCGGTGCGTTCCGGCGGAATCTGATCCATAAACGCCGCGCCGTAATCCAGCAGCAGTTCGAATAATAAGCGGCAGTCAGGATGAGAGAAAAAATCCGGCGGCAGATGATCGGCAACCACTGTAAATGCAGCGTCATAATGAAATATTAAAATTTCCAGCAGCGCTGTTTCGTTGTCCGGATAATGTTCCGGCGCGGGCAGGGCGCTGCCGGCCGTTTCCGCTGCAGGGCGCCGCAATGTTTGTTTTTTATGCGCGAGGTCGCGGCGCAGCGCCGCCGGCGAAAGATTCAGCCGTTCCGATGCTGTCTGCACCATGCGATCGCGCTGAACGGCGCCGGGCGCCCGGGCGATTAATGCCTGTACGGCGCGCGCGGTGCGCATGAGTCCGGCTTCGTTGTTCAGGTTTTCCTGCGCGCTCATTACGTTAATCAGAAAATCAATCGCCGGAACGGCAGCATGAATGTGTGCCATAAAAACATCGGCACCCTGATTGCGAATCAGCGAATCAGGATCTTCACCGGCGGGCAGTGATGCCACACGCACACTGAGTTCTTCGGCGATGAATGCTTCGGATGAACGCAGCGCTGCTTTTTGTCCGGCGCTGTCGGCATCAAGCATTAAAATGACTTCGTCAGCATAGCGCCGGATCATACGCGCATGGTCGGATGTGAGTGCGGTTCCCTGCGAGGCAACGGTGTTATTCATTCCGGCCTCGTGACAGCGGATGGCGTCGAGCTGACCTTCAACCACAATCGCAGTACGTTTGTCGACCATCGCGCGCCGCGCTTTGTCGATGGCGAACAGCACGCGGCTTTTATGAAACAGCGGTGTTTCGGGGCTGTTGACGTATTTACCCCCTTTTTCATCCGGATTGACGGCGCGGCCGCTGAAGCCGATTACGCGTCCGGTCTCGTCGCGGACGGGAAACATGAGGCGGTTGCGGAAACGGTCGTAAAAACTTCCGGCGTGTTTGCCGGACTGAATCATCAGTCCTGCCTGTTCCATGAGTTCAAATGGAATTTTTTTCTGCGCCGCCCATTTTTCAAGTGCATCGAAACGGTCCGGCGCAAAGCCGATTTGAAAATCTTCGGCGATCTGACCGGTTAACCGGCGCGCGGCAAGATAGTCGCGGCCGGCGGCACCTTCAGGATGGTCGGTTAAAATTTTTCGATAGAGCTGTGCGACGCTTTCATGAATTTGAAAAAGTTTACGGCGATTCGCACCGGTTTCATCGCTGCTCTCTGCCACAGTGAGTTCAACTCCAACGCGATCAGCGAGCATGCGCAGCGCCGTCATAAAATCGACCTTTTCATATTCCTGGATGAAGCGGATCACATCGCCGCCGGCGCCGCAGCCGAAGCAGTGGTAAATCTGCCGGTCGGGACTCACCGTGAACGACGGCGTTTTTTCTTTATGAAACGGACAGTTGACTTTGAAGCGCGTACCGGCGCTGCGCAACGGCAGATAGGACCCGATGACTTCGGCAATATCGTTGCGCGCGCGGATTTCTTCAATCAGTTCTCTGGGGACCATTGTCATTGTTGATTGTCGATTGCTGATTGGCGGACGCCGGAGTATTTCCCGGCGGTGTGTTTGTTTGCGTGAGGCCGGCAGCTTCATCTGTATTTTTCCGGCGATAAAATTCCAGCGGCAGCGGAAAATCACCGCAGCCGGTTTCCGGCATTGTGACGGTTTCTTTGAGCCACGGCGTGATGGTATTTTCAACCCAGCAGCCGATTACCGATTTATCGACGACAGCTTCCTGCACCGCCGGAATCTGCACGAGCGTCAGTGCCGCAATAATAACTAATCCGAAAACCGCGCCGCGCGCTGCGCCGACGATTCCGCCGAGAAATTTTTCACCGAGAAAATCAAGGAACGGACAAAGCAGTGCGCGCAGGCACAGCCAGATCAGAATGTATACGACAAGCGCAGCACTCAGCATCATGACCGGCACGGCGATGTGAATATGTTCCAGCGCAACAAATGTACAGTGGCAGGCAGCGAATTCTGTGATTGGCGCGTAGAAAAAGCAGAAACCGGCAATCAATGCCGCAAACGTAAGGATATGCGCCAGTTCACGGCACAGCCCGCGCCGCAATCCGTTCAGAAAAAACAGCAGCACCAGCACCGCCAGGGCGATATCGACCCACAAAAAACCATCCGTCAGAGACATGCCGCATTTATAACACGCACCGGCGTAAAATTGGAATCATAATTAATTTTAACATAGATACTCCCGGATTTACCGGAAGTATCTATATGAGTTTTCAGCGCTTAACCGGCAGCATATAATATACCTTTTAGGCCGTATGTCCTTTTTATGAATTATATGTCGCAGCGGCTTGAACTGCGGCGAGAAATTTCTCACGCAGTTCAATGATGCGCGGATCATCGATGTTAAATGCCTCGAGAACTTCGGTTTCGGTAATTTCTGCCGGTTCTTGCAGTGCGAGTGTTTCGAGTGCCTTGGCCAGCGCCGGTTTTCCGAGTCCTTGAAAACGGACTTCCTGCGGGATGCGTTCAATCAGATCGCGGTATTCAGTGACTGCCGGTCCCCACGTTTCGGAATCTTCAAAACGGTTAAAAACTTTATTCGACTCTTCCCACCACGGACTTTTTTTGCCGGCGAGCAGTGCAAAAAACGATGCCGCGAGTTTCTGTACAATGCCTTCTTCGCCACCGACCGGTTTTTTCGGAAATAGAATTTTTTTATGTTTTTCCACCAGCGCGTGCAGAACCATTTCAAAGTAAATCACCGTTGCGGTTTTCGGCGGCTTACCGCCGAGCAATCCAACGACTTCTTCCTGAACCTGTTCAATTTCGGCGAGTTTCAGCTCCGGATCGACAATCAAAAATGTGTCGCCGGTTTTTTTATGTTCGTAAACGCGGACTTTCGTTTTGTCGTCGCGCATCTGTATATCTTTTTCGACCAGAATTTTTTTACGTTCCAGCATCACCGCGAGAATATAAATTGCATTCGTATCGTCTGCATCCTCCTTCGCTACCATCTTACGCAACAGCGATTCCGCATTTTCTTTTTTTACCGGCTCTTCCGGCGCCGGCGGCAGGCGGAACATACTTTTCCACGCACTGATACCGCGCTCGGGATTATTTTCGTTCCACCACGTCAGACTGTAATCTTCGCGGACATATTCACCGTCGATAAACAGCAGACGCGTCATAAATTCGTCGCCGTCTTTAAACGGTTCATTCGTGCCGGCGCACACATCGGCGCGCCGTTTAATCTGCCAACTCTCTTCTCGTGCTGTAGACATACAAATTCCTGAAAAACTAAACTGCTCTGAAAATATTCCTGTTTATTCATAACACGCCGGGGGCGGCGCGTTTACTTTTTCAATAAAGAAAAATTTTCGCGGAAATAAACAATGCCGCTCCAGAGGGTGATGCCCGTGACGGCGAAGGCGAAAGTCCAGTTTGCGGTGCAGCATGTTTTTTGTGTCAAAACGCCGAATGGCCGGGCTATCAGAACAGCGATGATATAGACCATCTGCCAGACGGTTTTATGCTTGCCCCACGCGCCGGCGGCGAGCACAACACCTTTTTCGGCGGCAAGCAGGCGCAGGCCGGTAACCATCATTTCGCGTGAAATAATCAGTGTGACCATCCATGCGGGCATCAGTCTAAGTCCGGCGAAGCCGATGAATGCGGCGGCGGTGAGCACTTTGTCGGCAAGCGGATCCATCAGCTTCCCGAAATCGGTGCAGCCGTAAATTTTGCGCGCAAGATATCCGTCAAGTGCGTCGGTGAGTGCGGCGACGGCAAATAAAATTAATGCGATAATCGTTGCGCCGGAAAATGGAACACTCAAACAAACCATGAACAGGATCGCGAACACGAAACGGCTGAGAGTGAGGATGTTGGGGGGATTGATAATTGCCGATTGGCGATTGTCGATTGCCGATTGATTGTTTTTTTCCATATTATTTCTGTTCAATGGTTTCACGGTCGATGAGGTAAAGATCGGGCAGGGGCTCGTTGAGCAGGACCCTGGCGTTTTTCGTCTGGTGCGCGGCGGCGGTTTTTTCCGGTGCGCGGCGGCGGATGCAGTTGGTAATGCTGGCAATGAGCACGATCAGAACAATAATGCCGGCGATTGCGCCGGCGACGATGCGCGGGTCGAACGGCAGCGATGAATATTTTTTTTCTTCATCATCATACGGTTCCGGTGCACCGCCGGTTTCATGGATAAATTTTTCATTATATTCCGCCAGCAGCGGGTCAGGGTCAATTTCAAGATATTTGGCGTATATGCGGATAAAGCCGCGCGCATACATCGGCGCAGCAATACCGGAAAAATCGTCAGCTTCTATCGAAACAATCATTTTCGTCAGAATTTTCGTCGCGGCGCCGGCTTCAGATTCGCTGACCCCTTTGGCGATGCGCGCAGCCTTAAACGTCTCTCCGATGCTTGCCATGGTTATTCCTCCTGCGGATCTACCTCCGCTGCTTCCGCCGGTTCACCGCCGGCATCACCCTCCACCGGCGGCACTGCACCCTCATTGTCCGGAATTTCACCGTCGAGATCAACCAGAATATCGCGCGGTCCGGTTTCCGTCGGCGGCCCGATAATTCCTTTTTGTTCGAGCACTTCCATGAGGTTGGCGGCGCGGTTGTAACCGATTTTCAGGCGGCGCTGCAGCGACGAAGTCGTCGCGCGTTTGGTTTGGCGCAGCACTTCGATTGCGGCCTCAAGCATCCCGTCGTCCGCATCCATTGCCGGCAGTTCCGCCTTGCTGTCTTCCATCTTCTGCGTAATTTCGGTGATGAATTCCGGCGTGCCCTGCTGGCGGATGAAATCGGTGACGCGGTGCAGTTCGGCGTCGCTCGTCCACGTTCCCTGTAAACGCACCGGTTTCGGCTTACCCGGCGGCAGGAAAAGCATATCGCCTTTGCCAAGCAGTTTTTCGGCGCCGACAGTATCCAGAATCGTGCGGCTGTCGTTCCCCTGGTTAACCCGGAATGCGATCCGTCCCGGAATATTCGCTTTAATGGTTCCGGTAATAACGTTTACCGACGGACGCTGCGTGGCGAGAATCATATGAATTCCGGCCGCGCGTGAAAGCTGCGCGAGGCGCACGATACAAGGCTCGATTTCCTGCTGTGCAACGCCCATCAGTTCCGCCAGCTCATCAATCACGATGACGATATACGGCAGTTTTGCCGGAATATTCTCTTTTTCTGCCGGCGCTCTGTTTTCCAGTGCGGTTTCACCGAACAGATCCGCCTGCTGCTCGATCGCGCGGTTGTTAAATCCCTTAATGTCGCGCACTTTCAGCTTTTTAAACAGGGCATACCGTTTTTCCATCTCCTTAATTGCCCAGCGCAGACCGAGCGTGACTTTCTTTGCGTCGGTGATGATCGGCACCACGAGATGTTTCAGATTTTCATACGCCTGAAATTCAAATGTTTTCGGGTCGACCAGAATCAGCCGCATCTGTTCCGGTGTGCACGACAGCAGCAGTCCGGTGAGCAGCGAGTTCATACACACCGTTTTTCCGGCGCCGGTCGCCCCGGCAATCAGCATGTGCGGCATACTCGCCAGATCGCCGACCACCATCTTCCCGCTGACGTCTTTGCCGAGTGCCAGCGGCAGCGTGATATCCGGGTTATGAAACGCCGGACTTTCTGCCAGTTCGCGCAAATATACTGCGGAACCTTTTGCATTGGGCACCTCAATTCCTACCGCGCCTTTACCGGGAATCGGCGCCTGAATACGGATGCTCTGCGCTTTCAGAGCAAGTGCGATATTGCGTTCGAGCGATGAAATTTTTTCAACGCGTACGCCTTCCGCCGGGGTAATTTCATACGACGTTACCGTTGGACCGGTTTCAACATGCGTCACCGCGCCTTCTACACTAAACTGTTCCAGCGTCCGTTGCAGAATTGCTGCTTTTTCGATCGTATTTTCCTGTGCGGTACGCTGATCCAGCGGCAGCAGTTCGTCAAGCAGACTGACCGGCGGCAGCTGATAGCCGGACTGATCAGCGCCCGACGCGATATTAACACTCGCGCCGCCGGCCTCGTCGCTTGATTTCTCTTGCGGCACCGCTACCGGCTTTAATACGTCGCGTAACGGTTTTTTCGGCTTTGCCGGTACAGGCTCAGGTTCCGGCGCCGGTATAAAAAGTTCTTCTGCCGGTATTGTTTTAATTTTTTCACGCCGCTGTTTCACCGGTTTTTTCCCAGTCGTTAAAACCTCGTCGTTATCCCGCCCGTTCCGGCGCAGCACGCCGCGGATTTGTTTCCAGACAAAAACAAACGGTGTGAAGGGGTGCATACCGGTGAGCTGCAGCAGCGCCAGAATAATGATTGCTGTAAAAACGACACCGGCGCCGGTGCGGCCGATTAACAATCCGAGCGTGCGCACAGCCAGCAGATTTCCAATCAGTCCGCCGGGTGTGCCGAGATTATACCGCGCAACCAGTCCGCTCCAAAGCGCCGGCTGATATTCAAAAAAGCCGGCGAGCGCCGTTAAGCTGATAAACAGCCATGTCCAGACCGGCCAGATGCGTTCGTACGAACGGAACGTCATCAGCAGCCCGCCGGTTAATAAAATAAACGGAACCAGCCAGCCACCGGCGCCGAACAGCAGCAGTCCGAAATAGGCAAACCATGCGCCGAACGGGCCGATCAGATTATGCGGCGGCGACGCCGGCGGGCTGCACAGCAGGCTGATGTCATTCGGATTAAACGAAAATACACTGAGAAAACTCATCAAACACAGCGCCAGCAGAATCACTCCGATCATCTCGCGACGCGGCGAGCGTACCGGCACGTCATCTTCTTTAGAACGTTTTTTTGCCATTTGCGTGATTATAAGAAGAGAAGAGGAAAATAAAACCTGAAATTTGAAGGAAAAAGTTAAAAGTCAAATCTCAATGTCTCATCCTTGCGAGTATCACAGAGATAAACGGATACCGTTTTTTGACAGGACTTACAGGATCGACAGGATTTTCACCTTTTTCCGGTTCGCGAAATTATTTGAAAAAGTTTTTCCAGTGACACGCTGTGTCATTCATCTCTGCATATACTGCCGTCCAAAAAACAACTCAAACAGGAGAAGATATATGCCGGCACACCTGAAAAATTTTCCACTGCCGATTCTGGAGCTTATTGCCATCGAGAAAAAAGAGCTGCGGCACATGCGTAAAAAAGAGCCGTTTAACGGAGTGCGGATGAAGAAGTCGCGGTCGGGAAAATTAAGATAAGGAGAAACGGGATGAATGCAAAACTATGTGCCGGTATTTGCGCCGGTATCGCCGGGGCTGCGGGCGGCGCAGGCTGGATTGTAAAAAACCGGCGCGTAAAAAAAATTGTTGTTAAGGCAAAACAAAATATTGCTGACGCCGTCGCAGACACAGAAGAAAAACGAGCCCGGTTTTATTCTCTGCTTGCGCGCTCAGGACAACAGCGGTTGTTTGTTTCAACCCATCGACTTGGTCGTTTTCTGAAAACATTTCAAATTCTCGAACAGGTCGATTATGCCGGATTAACCCGGGTGTTAACGGATAAATTAAAAGAAACAGATCACGCGGCCAGGCTGGAGCATTATATTGATGAATTCGAAATGGCTAATATCCGCAACTTTAATCCGGAACTGATTCAGCAAATTGAAACAGTCCGGCAATTTGCAGCAGCGCAGGATGAACCCGGACGGGAATGCCGTGTCGTTGCCGGCGCTTATGGAATTGATAACCGGTACCGGATGAAGTGCGTTCACCTAAAGCGATTGATGTCAGCAACGTCGCGATTACGATGGTGAGGTGTTTTGTGTCGCACGCACCATATCCGTAGATGTAGCCGTCACGTAATTCAGCGGCAAACGACGGAACGGTTATACCGGCACTAGATGGCAGTGCAAATGCAATTCGCCGGCGCGTAGTTTAAACGACGCAATCAGGAGGATGCCCCAGTTGCGTATCCATCAATTTCACCAAGGCATCATCATTGATTGCAGATATTCCGCCACGCGGATTTCATCGGTTAAATCAGTCCCCGGGGCACCCTCGGGACTTACACTCGGTGGTTTTATCAGGTCGCAAATAATTTTTTCAGACACGCGGCTATATGCAAAACGAAAAATAATCAAAAATTTGTGTTGCAGTTAATCCGCGCCGTAACTATTAAGTTACTTATTGATTGATACGTGGATTATGAATACTCCTTTTACAAAAAATACACTGGATAGTTTTATTTCCCGCCCGGGTATATGTGCGCTTGATACCGCCGGAAATTTAGATGATGACGTTCTTGTTCTGGGTGCCTCTGGAAAAATGGGGCCGCACCTCTGTTTGATGCTGAAGCGCTGTTTTGAACAAGCGGGAAAATCAAATCGGGTGATTGCTGTGTCCCGGTTTTCTTCCCCTGACTCAAAACGCTGGTTTAAGAAAAACGGAATACAAACAATTACCTGCGATCTAAGCGATACAGTACAACTGGAAAAATTACCAGATGCTGAAAATCTCTGGTTTATGGCAGGAGTAAAATTCGGCGCCAGTGATAAACCGGAACTGCTACATAAAATGAATGTTGAAATGCCGGGACTGGTGACGCAGCGATTTAAAAATTCCAGAATTGCTGCACTATCCACTGGCTGTGTTTATTCATTTGTGCCGGTGACTTCGGCCGGATCAACCGAAGATGGAGAGACTGCATCAGAAAGCGGCTATGCTGAGTCCTGCCGGGGCAGAGAAAAAGCGTTCTGCGATGCATCGGAAAAATCAGGATTACGAACTATACTTATCCGGTTAACTTATTCAGTAGAAATGCGTTACGGCGTGTTAGTCGATATTGCCCAGAAAGTTCTTCATCGCCAGCCAATTGATATCAGCATGAATCGCTTTAACTGCATCTGGCAAGGCGATGCACTTTCATATATTATTGCATCAATCAATCTAGCAAAAAGCCCGGCAGATATTTTAAATATCACCGGCGAAGAAATACTCTCCATCAGGGAAACCGCTATTACATTTGGGAAACTTTTTGATGTCAATCCGATATTTACCGGCGTAGAACAAGATACAGCTTGGTTGAATAATTCACAGAAGGCGTTTGATCATTTCGGGAAACCCTCTCTGACCTCAGAACAAATGATTCCATGGATCGCTGACTGGCTGAAAAACGGCGGCGAGACGCTCGGAAAGCCCACTAAGTTTGAGGTCCGCAATGGAAAATTTTAGCCGTTAATTTTTCCAAACCTCTGGATCATCAAAAATCGGCCACTGCACTGACGCTTTCCGGTAAGCGGACTGATACATCGCTAAAACAATTTCCAGAGTCGGGCGCACTGATTTTACCGGAATGACTACATCTTTGGCGGTATCGATACAATTAATCATATCCTGAACCACCACGGTGTGATCGACATGCCCGAAATCAGCCGCACCGCCGGCTCCAGTCGCCTGAGCGGCATTCCCGATTTTGCGAATATCGACATCTTCCGGCTGTTCCTCTTTAAACTTCCAGCATTGCATTACTTCGCCGGACATGATGGCAGTGCCATCTGTGCCATTCAGTTCAATCCGGATATCTGTCCCCGGCCACAGTGCAGTAGAAAGTTGAATAACGCCCTGTGCACCATTGGCATAATTCACAAAAGCAATCGCATCATCTTCAAGAGAAATATCAGGATGATTCAGATTGTTCATTTTCGCTTCCAGTTGAATTGCCGGACCGGCGAGATGTTGTAACAAATCGATATAATGAAAACCCTGCGCCACAGTGACACCACTGCCGGATTCCTGTTTTCCGCGCCAGCCGGAAGCGGTGTAATATTCCGGCGGCCGGTACCATTTCATATAGGCATCAGCACGTAACAGTTTGCCGAACCGTTCCTTTTCCACCGCGAATTTCATCGCTTTGATCGCTTTGCGAATCCGGCACTGAACAAAACACCCGAATTTCACTCCCGCCTTTTCACACGCGGCAATCATTTCGTCAGTTTCCGCCAGACTCATTGCCGGCGGTTTTTCCGTTAACACATGTTTTCCGGCTTCGGCAGCGGCAATAACGATATCGTGATGTAGATGATTCGGTGTTGCCACACAAACTACCTGAATTTTATCATCTACCAGCATTTCCACCAGAGAACGGTAGGCCTTGATGCCGAACTGCTCCGCAATTTTTCTGGCGCGATCAAGGTCAATATCAAAAATACCAACGGCTTTTCCGCCAGCAGAATCTTTAACCGCATTCAAATGAAACGGTGCAATTAAACCGGCACCGACAACTCCAAACCCTACTGTTTTTTTCATCTTATTTCCTCACAATAATATCATGGAGTCAGCACTGCTTTGATCGCCTCAAGATTTTCCACAGCAGCGAATGCGCCTTCCCAATCGGCCAGTTTTACCTTGTGTGTGATCAGCTCTTCCGCGCGGACTCTTCCCGACGCAACCAGATCAATCGACTTATCCCACGATGTATAAAATGTGGACATATTAAAGACGACCGTCAGCGCCTTGAATGCGAATTTATCCCACGCCAGCTCAACCTGCCGTCCGCCGGTTAAACCAATCACGCAAACCCGTCCCTGCTTGCGTAACAGATCCGGGATCAGCGGGATCGCTCTCGGCGCGCCGCTGCACTCGACGACGATATCGGCGCCTTTGCCGCCGGAAAGCTGCATCACATAATCCACCGGATCGGTTTCAGCAATGTTCACCAGATGTTTAAATCCAAGTTCCGCCGCTTTTTTAAAACGGGTGCCGGCATCCGCCGGTGTTCCAAGAATGACGACATCGCGCGCACAGACGGCTTGTGCAACCATAGCGGCGAGCAATCCGATAGCGCCGGGGCCTTGAACAACCACCAGATCGCCGGCGTCCACGCGCGTGCGCTCCAGCAAATCTGTTACGACGTTAGCTACCGGTTCAATCATTACTGCCTGATCCCATGTCATGTGTTCCGGAATGCGGTGCAACAGTTTTTCGGGATAGCAGATGTATTCCGTCATGCCGCCGTCGATGCCCCAGCCGGGACTGCGTTTGTCCGGACAGATTTGTATGTTGCCGGTGCGGCATAAATAGCAGTGTCCGCAGGCTTTGGTGTGCGGTTCGGCGACGACGCGGTCGCCGGTTTTAAACACGCGGCAGTCTTTGCCGGTTTCTACCACCGTACCGGTAAATTCGTGGCCGAGAATCACCGGCGGCCAATACGGAAAATTATCATGCTTCACATGAATGTCTGTGCCGCAAATTCCGCAAGCTTCAATTTTGATTAATACTTCATTGTCCTGTGGACGCGGTGCGTCGACCTCGCGCAGTTCAATATTGCCGATGCCTTTGGCGATTTTTACGAGTGCTTTCATAACGCTCCTTTTAATTGACCACCATGTCGAAAATGGCAGCGGCGGCCTGTTCAATTTCCTTTAACTGAATATGCTCATTTTTTGAATGCGCAACGGACAGTGATCCCGGCCCGAAGACAACCGTCGGAATCTTTAATATGTTGTTATACAGCCACGCATCGCAGCTCGCCGGCATCGCATCAATTTTAGAATCGAAGCCGTGCTGCCGGCAGCTTGCCAGCAGCAGCTGCGGCAGCTCGCCGGCGGGATCGGTGACGCTGCAATCGTGCTGGTAGGTAAACGTCAGTTTAAAATCGTCCGGACCCAGGCCGGTGCCGAGAAGCGCCGCTTCCATTTCAGCACAGATTTCTTCTTTGGTTTTGTTCGGCAGCAATCCTAATACACCTTCGAGCGTTGCGCGGTTCGGCGCGGCCGCCGGCCAGTTGCCGGCGATCAGTTTGCCGAACGTAATCGGCATCGGATTTTCATAATCATCAAACAGCGGAATGCCTTTCGATGCCGCCAGCAGATTCCGGTGATAGTCTGTTAGCGCGCTGATAGCATCACACGCCGTTAACAGTGCGCTGCGGGTTTTACCGGCCTGTCCGCTGTGTCCGGCCACGCCGGTAAACTCAATATTAAACCAGACGGCGCCGCGGATTGAGGTGAGAATTTTCCCTTCGGTGGGTTCGAGCACGATACATCCGTCCGCCTTTTCACCGTGACGAACCATGGCCAGCGAACCGTTTCCGCCGTTTTCTTCTTCCACCACCAGATGAAAAATCAAATCGCACTCCGGAGTTTTATTCTGTTCCTGAAGCATGGTCAGCAGACAGAAAATTGTGGAAAGCGGACCCTTGGTATCGCACGCGCCGCGCCCGTATAAAATTCCATCCTCAATTTTTCCCGACCACGGATCGTCCATGCCTTCAGACGGCGGCACAACATCCACATGCGCGTTGAACGCCAATGCACGGTGCGAATTTCGCCCTTTGCACACAACGCGCAGATTATAACGTCCATCGTAGGAGATATCCGGTACCGGACTGCTGTAGTCCGGATCGGATTTCAATGCATTGGACATGGGAATTTTTTCCACCGTGACATTAAACCGGCTGAACTGTTCCGCCAGCCATTCCATTGCTTCGGCTTCCTGCCCGGAAACCGAGGGAATCTGAACAAGTCCGGAAAGAAATTCCACAGTGCGATCGTAAGCGGATGAGGAGTTTTTCATAATTACAGCTTCAAACCTTTCAGTACTTCACTCATCACCGCCAGACTTTCGTCCGCCAGTTCGCGGGTAATCACCAGCGGCGGCGCAACGCGCAGCACATTGCCGTACATGCCGACAGAACCGACCAGCAGCCCGCGCCGTCCGCATTCATCAATCACCGTTTTAATTAATTCCGGCGCCGGTTCTTTCGTCCGTTTATCGCGCACAAATTCCAGTCCCATCACGAGACCCATACCGCGCACGTCGCCGAGATACGGACAGCTCGCTGCCATTTCCTGCAGCCTGCCTTTCATGTATTCGCCCATGACTTTGGAATTTTCGACCAGATTTTCTTTTTCGAAAATATCCAGTACCGCAGTGACCGCTGTGCTGGAAACCGGATTCCCGCCGTAGGTGCTGCTCATTTCGCCCTTGGCGAGACAGCCGAAAATTTCGGTGGTGGATGCAATCGCCGACACCGTAATACCGCTGCCGATGCCTTTGCCCAGCGTGATAATATCCGGCTGAACGTCTTCGTGTTCCATCGCCCACATTTTTCCGGTGCGGCCGTACGAACCCTGCACTTCGTCGAGCGTAAACAGCAGTTCTTTGCTACGCGCCCATTCATGCAGTTTTTTCAGCCAGCCCGGCGGTGCGAATACAAAACCGCCGGCGCCCTGATACGGCTCAACAATCACGCCGGCGAGTGAGCCGGTGGAGCTGGTCGCAATCACATACTCCAGATATTCAAAATATTTTGTAAACTCCGGATCACCGTCGCAGAAGCTGCACGGATCGCGATACGGATTCGGATAGAGCGCACGGATCACGCCGGGCACGACCGGTCCGTATTTCTTTTTCGGTCCGGCAAGTCCGCCCACCGCCGCCGCGCCGGGCGTGCGCCCATGAAACCCCCCGCCGAAACTGAGGATTTCATGTTTGCCGGTGTAGCGTTTCATTAAACGCAATGAGCCTTCCACCGCTTCCGAGCCGGTAGAAAGGAAAAAGCATTTATCCAGATGTGCCGGCAGTGCTTTCACTAAGCGTTCCGCCGCTTCAATCCGGTAGGTGTTGGCACACTCATAGTTGTTCAATAAATCTTCGCTGGCGCGTTTGGTTGCCTTGACCAGATGCGGATGGCAGTGCCCGACATTGGTTACCAGCACGCCCGATGTCCAGTCGATGAACACGTTGCCGTCCACATCATGAACCAGACAGCCTTTGCCGGATTCCCACACCACGGGCGCCTGATATCCAACCACATCCGCTTCATACTGATGCCATTTTTCCAGCAGGGCGGAACTCTTCGGTCCCGGAATTTCTGTTTTAATTTTTATGTGTGCCATTTTAGCTTCTCCGTATTTCATTTACCACGCAGCGAGCATCCCGTCCGGCACAGCCGGCCAGAATGTCGTCCAGAATACTTTCTCTGATTTCCCAGCCAGCTTCTTCCGACGCCCAGCCGATGTGCGGCGTTAAAATAATATTATCCAGTTTAAACAGTTCAAATTCCGGCGCCGGCGGCTCCACTTCATAAACATCAATTGCCGCGCAGGCGATTTTTCCGGCGCTCAACGCTTCTGCTAACGCCAGCGAATCCACCATGCCGCCGCGCGAGGTATTCACCAGACATGCTGTCGGTTTCATCAGCGCCAGTGTTTCGGCATTTACAATATAACGCGTATCCTCCCTAAGCGGCGTATGCACCGTGATCAAATCCGCTTCTTTGAAAAGCGCTTCTTTATCCACCCACTCGATTCCCTGAATTGCCGCGCGGCGTTTTTCAGACAGATATGGATCGTGACCGATAATGCGGAATCCAAAACTCTGCATTTTACGCACCACATGCGAACCGATGCGACCAACTCCGAGCACGCCCAGCGTTTTGCCTTCCATCCGGTAAATCGGAAACAGGCCGGTGAAATCCCACTGTCCCGACTGGCTGGATTCATCCAGCGTTTTGCGGCTGCGGCATACTTTGCGCGCGCAGGCAAAGATCAGCGAAATCGCATGTTCCGCCACATCAATCTGGCAGTAGTCCGGCTGGTACGCAAACTGGATGCCGTACTTCGTGCACGCGTCCACGTCCACATTGTCATAGCCGATGCCGTGCCGGATAATCAGTTTGCAGTTTTCCAAGCGTGAGATTAGTGATTCCGGAAACTTCACCATGTTCACTACGATCACATCGGCATCGCGCACTTTTTCCAGCACCTCATCTTCCGGCAGGAATTTTAACTGATGCGCTTCAAACTCAATGCCCTGCGCTTTCAGCTGCTCCGCTTCCCACGCCATGTCCGGTTCAATATAATCCGTTACAATAACTTTCACCGTTTTACCTTTTCCCATTGTTTTTTCTCTGCTGATTTATAAATAGCATCCACCACCTGAAGCACTGCGACCGCATCATCCGCCCCTATTTCCGGCATTGCACCCTGCTGGATCGCCGTAGTGAAATTTTCGACATATGCTTTGCCGAGAACACCGGAATAACCGTCAACCGCATCCAGTTGAAAAGAAAATTGCTGCGCCGATACACCGTTCATATCGTTGGAACTGCTGTACAGCTCAAGCACATCCGTATGCGCCCCGCCGCCTTGTTCGCCGGCATAACGGGGACTGAAACTCATCACGCCTTTCGTTCCGCGCAACCCGATATACAAATCCCTTCCGCCGGGAAATGAATCCGGAACAATGTAGCTGGTGGAAAGCACACCGGACGCGCCGGAATCAAAATTCATCAGCACCAGCGAACTTTCTTCGATATCATATTCTGACGATGTAAAAAGATTCTGTGCGCATACTTCAGCGATACTGTCGCCGGTAATAAACGCCGCCGTATCCAGCCAGTGAACACCGAGATTCATTATCGGACCGCCGCCGGATTTTTCTTTTTGCAGCATCCATTCCGAATGGCCGGTAATGTAGCGCTCGATCCGTCCGGCAGCTAATCGCATCTCAATTGAAACCAGTTTTCCAATGCCGCCGCCGGAAAAAATTTCTTTCATCGCAACAACTGCCGGGTGATACCGCCAGCAGTAACCAGTTGTCATTTTTACTCCAGATTTTTTAACCACGTCGGCAATTTGCATCGCACCAGTCAATGAATTGGAAATCGGCTTTTCAATCATCAGATGAATACCGCGTTCAGCGCATTTTACAGCAACAGCAGCGCACTCCGAATGAGGAAGAAACAGGGCCGCGAAATCCGGAGACTGTTGATCCAGCAGTTTATCAATATCAGTATATCCGGTTAATCTAAAATCGCGGCAAAACTGCTGAAGCATATTTGCGTCGGGATCATATGCGCAAGTAATTTCAACGGCGGCGTTACTGCAAAACAACGGCATATAGCCGCGCGGATGAAGATGCTGCAGGCCGATCACAGCGCCTTTAAGAACCGACGTAGACATTGCCTTCCTTTTCAGAAATCACCATGTTGGCTGAATGCAAAAAATTTCTTAAACTTCGGAGCCGATCTACACTTTTCGATGTTCTCATTAGCACAATTGTTCCAGCAAGCAACGTCGATCTCTGAAACAAAAAACCACCCCGTTTCGGCACGGTATGAATCATTATTTTCGTGCTCGCCTCCGGCACGACGTCACCATCCAGAATCATCCGGACACTCAAATTATTAGGATCGCCAACTTCATTCACCGACATTAGAAATTGATTCGGCAATGCAAACGTATCAAAACTTTTCCCGTCTATGAATTTAATTGCAGGTAAATTCATCAATAGCGAGTCACCTGAACAACAGAGTAATTTGGCGCTTTCATTTTGTAAAACCAGTACGATCTGTCCGGTCTTATCGTAAATTTGGCCAAGCTTCATCAAAAACATCCTTTATCAGTTTTCTTAAAGAAAGTAACCGATTGTTTACGAATGTCAATTGTTTACCGTCCCGCCGCAGAGAATATTTATTTTTCTAGAGCAATTCACGATTGATGCGCCGCAATGTGCCCTGATGCTTCAGGCATGCAGCGATGGCACGTTTACGTATCTGTTCAGTTGCGATTCCCATGCTCGAAACACTATAAAGAACATGGCGGTTTTTTCTCTTTCCTGCACAAATACCCAAATTTGTGCCATCAACACAACATCTTTTATGTTCAGCATTCATGCGATGTGATCCGTAGTATCATTCCATATTTTATTGAGTGCGGCGTCGATGTTCTTGATCCGATTCAGAAAGTTACCAACATGGAACCGGAAGGGTTAAAAAGAGACTTCGGCGATAAACTTTGCTTCCACGGCGGAATTGATACACAAAAACTCCTTCCTCATGGGACTCCGGAGGAAGTTCGCGCGGAAGCCGAACATTTTATTGAGGTGCTCAATCGCAATGGCGGATATATTCTCGGACCGAGCCAGAATTTTGAAGGCGATGTTCCCGTTGAAAATATCTTAGCTTTGTATGCCGCCAGAGGTTTATAACCGTGAATTAAAATTGGTGTGTCGCGTCGCTGCCGGCAGGCATGCAAATTAAGGTGCACGGCTGCATCTGGTGATTCGCGCCTTTTAATTGTTTCAATTGATGTCGGCTATAGATGAATAATGATAAACGGTTATCATCTTTCAGTCTCAAAATTTTAATTAAGCAATATAAATCCAGTTGAAGTTATTTCGCATGAAATCGCATTCCGCTGGGACTGATTTTAAAATGCTTCCGGAATGCACGTGAAAACTGATAAATATCGTCATATCCCGCTTCTGCAGCGATTTCCGAAATCCGTTGGTTATGATTCGTCAACAAATGTGCGGCATGTTCTAACCGCAGCCGGTTCTGGTACGCCAGCGGTGATGTCCCGTAATATTTGCGGAACAAGGCGCTGAAATGCGGCACTGAATACCCGCTCATTTGCGCCAGCTGCGGCAGGTAGAGCCGCCGGTTCGGATGGTTGTCCAGATATGTTTTAACGGTTCGTATCTGATCCGGTATCGCGACTGTTTTCGAGCAATATTCACGAGCGGTTTCACGGATCAGCAATTCAAATAAAAGCCTGATGATTTGTGCCGAATGGCCAGCGGTCAGTTCAAGCCAAAGATCGTACAGACGTTTTTCCAATACTTCGGCGTTGTTCAAAACCCACGGTGTATTTTCCGGAAATCCGGTTTCGGCGATCAGTTCATCGGCCACGGTGCCGTGAAAATGCATCCAGCTGTGTGTGAATTCGGCGTCATTGCTGCCGTAATAATGACTGGCCTGATCCGGCCAGAGAAACAGAGTTCCTGCCGGACATGAAATCATCTGATCCTGGATTTTGATGACAACGGGATTGTAAAAATACATCAGCATCCGGTCACGCGTGCCGTTGGGACGGTTGATGATGCGCGGCTTCATTGGTTCGCGCACTCCGACGCCGGAAATATGCAGCTCTGTTTCAAACCGCTGTTCGATGTACTTCATGTGTTTAAACGGAATCATAATAAATGCCAAATTTTCAATCGGTTATGCCATTTAAAAGACTGCTTTACAATATAATATGACAGGCAATGAAAGGAAACGTGCATGGAAAATTTTAACGGATTGAATATGTCTTTGGGGGCACTGTCGCGTGTGTCGAATGCGGAAACCAGATCGATTTCAGCGGAAAACCGCACCGGAGCGAAAGGCGCGGGAGGCATGGACCCGGCGCGGCCGGATTTTCCGTCCCGCGATCTGGGGCTCGGCTGGAAATGTCACGCCTACGACACCATCGAACCCGGTGAAACGTATGTTGCCGCCGATATTGAAGGTCCGGGAGCCATTCAGAGTATGTGGGTGACCGGCGAAATGGGACGGCACATGATTTTGCGGATTTACTGGGACGGACAGGAACTGCCGGCGGTGGAATGTCCGGTTTGCGACTTTTTCGGAATCCCGTGGCATAAGCAGAATAATCCGCATACCATGGATTATTTTCCGGCGCTGAACTCCCTGCCGGTGGCCGTTAATCCCCGCAATGGAATGAACTGTTTCTGGGAAATGCCGTTCCGTAAACATTGCCGTATTACACTGGAAAACATTCATCCGGTTGCACCGGCGATCTCATTTTATCAGATCAATTATACCTTGACCGACGTTCCGGCGGACGCCGCATATTTTCATGCGCAATTCCGGCGTGTCAATCCGCTGCCGTATAAAGATGTCTACACGATTCTCGACGGTGTTAAAGGGCAAGGACATTATGTCGGCACCGTCATGGGCTGGGGCATTAATAATAACGGCTGGTGGGGTGAAGGCGAAATCAAGTTTTATCTGGACGGCGATCAGGAATTCCCGACCATCTGCGGCACCGGCACTGAGGATTATTTCGGCGGTTCCTATAACTGGGATGTGGGAGAATATCAGATTTATTCCACTCCGTTTATGGGACACCATCAGGTGCTTCGCCCGAACGGGTTGTATCAGTCGCAGCACCGCCACGCGATGTATCGCTGGCACGTCATGGATCCGGTGCGTTTCAAAAATGATATCCGGGTGACAATTCAGGCGCTCGGCTGGCGCGACGGCCGGCGTTATCTGCCGGAACAGCCGGATATCTGCTCGGTGGCATTCTGGTATCAGCACCAGCCGGCACAGCCGTTTCCACAACTGCCCGAACTTGAGTATCTGGAAATAATTTAAAGGACGCGATTGGATAAAACGGCCAGTGAGGCGCCGGCCGGGATACGGGACCTGTTCTGAAAAAAGTGAATAATACAAAACAGTTTCTGGCGTAAGCAAACAGGCAAAATAAAGAAAAGGAGAAAGGATGAAAAAGACGATTACAGGAATAATCGCAGCGGTGTCATTGCTGGCATCGGGATTACATGCCGCAGTGTATATCTGGAACGACGCGGTTGATGCCGATTGGAATAACGCTGCGAACTGGGAAGGGAATATCATTCCTGCCGTGAATACAGACGGTGCAGTTTATAGTTCGACGAATACAATCCGGATTACAGCCGGAACCTATATGCCGGCGATTAATGTTCCGGCGATGGCCAGCGGCATGAATGTAAATCTGACCACACCGTTGTTCATCATTGACGGCGGCGCATCGTTAAGCATGAATTCAGCTACCGCCGGACTTGATGTCGGCGCACAAAATGCGACCGCTGTAACAATTGGATCGGGCGGTTCTTTAACGTGGAGCGCGGGCAGTGTCATTTCATTAGCGCGCAACAGTGGAGTCCAGACGTATAATATCAATGGAACATTCACGGTGACAGCGCCACGTTTCAACCTTGGATATATGGCTGGATACCTTATCCGTATGAATCTGGATGGCGGTACATTAATGATTAATGCGAGTGATATTTACGCGACCAGAACAGCTTTTTCAACCGTACAGACGGAACTGAACGAAATTATTCTTAATAACGGATCTCAGGTGATTCTGAACGGAACCATCCGGCAAATCGGTGAAAACGAAGGCGGATATGACCAATCGCTGGTGTTTGATATTCTGGACACTGCCAGCCGTATAACATTCAAACTTGCGACGTCAAATTCGACCAGAGATTTTCATAATCTGCAGGCTGTAGAAGACAGTCTCGGAAAATTCTTTATCAGTTCAACACTGGGCAATGATGCGTTATTTGTTACAGATAATGGTGACGGAACTGTAACAGTCGGTGCGATTCCTGAACCGGGTTCTGTCACGCTGTTTCTGGTCGGTTCAGCGGTGTCACTTGCTGCTAGAATTCGCAAATAATCAAACTCAACCGGGTTTATCGGAAAGGAGGCGTTAGGCTCCTTTTTTTTAAAATTCCGTTTCAATTGTTGAGCCATTTTTTAAGGACAGCAGCATCGCTCCGGAACTGACCGACATCATCGTTGCGTACAAATTCAATAAATGCAAAACGTTCTGTGCCCGGTTCGTCAGCCGCCTGAAAGCAGGCCGGCCAGAAGGCTTCGCCGGATTCCAGCGGGAAACGGCTGTATTCCGGCGGATTATCCCAATGATAAACGTGCAGGTTTAAAAGCCGGCCTTTGCTTTTCAATATCTCAATCTGCCGCCGCCGTTCTGCAAGATTATCCGCATGCCGCGGCTGCCAGTAGACATACAGATTCGGATGCATCGCCGCGTCCAGCAATTCCACCGTCCCTTCGATTGTTTCAGTGAACGTTCCGGGGTGAAATTCGAATCCGACTTTTATACCGGCGGCCTGCGCAACATCGGCGATCCGCCGGCTCTGCTGAACCACGGTGTCGAAATATGCTTTTGTTTTTTTCATTTTCAACGACCCGGCCCAGATACGAATCGACGGTGAGCCGAGAGCGGCGGCAGTTTTTACTACCGGTTCACACTCCGCCGGCGGAGTGTCCGGAAGATCAAAGGCGGAATAATACGATCCGTATCCGGCCACCGTCAGGCCGGCTTCACGTGTCAATTTTCCAATCTGTACAGCTTGCTGAATATCGCTGATGGGAACATGCCGGTCTCCGCCCCACTCAATGCCGGCAAGGCCGGCCTCTGCAGTCAGTTGAATAACCTCTTCCACCGTCCTGTCGCGAAACGTAACGGAACACATTCCCGGCTTAATCATTGTCAGTCATCCTGTGCAAAGTTGCATAAATTTTTTATTCGCCGGTGTTACCGCCGGTGAATTGTTCATAGCCGGTCATCGGTACGCGGATTCCGGGCTGCGCCCAGTCGACATCCAGCTCACTGAACAGTTTTTCTTCGTCGAATGCCCGGTCGATGATCTGCTCGATATTTTCAATTTCAATATGCATCGCGCCGGATTCTTCTTTTTTTTTCGATTTATACTGCGACGGAATCGCATGAACCGCCGACGATTCATGCGCACCGTTGCAACACAGCGTTTGCGAGACGGCAATATCCAGATCGCAGATAAACGCCGCTGGATCCGCCAGCCGCCGGCACAGGGCATCAAACAAATGACGATAATGCTCTTTAACCGGTGTGCGCGGCAGCGTACGTACGGTTCCGTCATTCAGTTCAATCACCGCTTCCGGGCTGGCAATATCCAGGATCAGCCGCCCTTTTTCTCCCGTGATCATCAAATCCGGCAGACGGCTGACGGAACACGCCTGAGTGGAATAGAAACAGATCGGCGCACCGCCGGCAGTTTCAATGCGCATACAGGCGGTGTCGGCATTTTCAATCGCGTTCGCTTTATACAGTTCCGCCTGCACCGTTTTAATTTCCGCAGCGTTTCCAAATTCTTTTCCGGCGAAAAAGCAAAGCAGATGCAGATAATGTGCATGGGCATTATTAAACGGACTGTCCAGCACCCACCGTCCGTTTGCTTTCAATTTTCCCGCCCAGTGGTTGCGCGCATAATACGCACTGTTGCGCAGTGTTGTTGCGCGGCCTTTGAAACTTTTTAATTCGCCGAGTACACCGTCGAGCAGCAGTTGTTTTATCTGATGAATACCCGGTTGATAAATAAACTGATATCCCACCGCCACAAATTTTCCGGTTTCCCGCGAAACCTGTTGAATTTCCCGCACTTCCTGAATGGTGGCCGCAATGGGTTTTTCAACATACACATTCGCGCCGGCGCGCATGGCGGCGATGCTCATTTCAGCGTGCAGTGCAATGCCGGTGGGAATAAAACAAATATCAATCTGATCGCGGAAGCGGTTCAGCATTTCATGATAATCGGTGAATAATTCCGCGCCTTGGCTGCGCAGCCAGTCGCACTTTTCCTTTTCTTCGTCCTGATTAATCACGGCGGCGGCGGCGATCACCGCCGCGCCGTTTTCCGCTTCGCGTTTTAATTCGGTGTAATGAACGTTGCCGTAGCCGGAGATTCCAATGATGGCCGCTTTATACATTGCACTGCTCTTTTCTATAACCGCAATCAGGCCGGTTGACAGTCATCGATCTTGTTCGCCGGTTTGCTCAGCATCAGCGGAATTACACTGCTGAAAGAAAACACCGCACAGCCGAGAAAGTACAGGTGATAATGATTAACCACGCTGCCGAACAATGTGGTTTCCCAGCCGCGCAGTGAATGCATCACACATCCACCGAGCGATACGAACAGCATAATTCCCGCGCCGATTAAAATGCGGGCGAAGGCGAAATAGGCCGCGCGGCCTTTTTCCGGCAGCACTTCCAGGCCGAAATTAATACTGAGCATCGAGTGCGTATGTCCCGCCGCGCCGTTGATCACCTGGAAGACAATAATGGCAGCCAATCCGGCCCAGGCGGATACGAGCCAGAGCAGCATGGAACAGGCGACGCTGCCGGAAATGATCATCAACGGTTTGCGCGTTCCGATTTTGTCCGTCAGATTTCCCATCAAATACAGCATCACAATGCTGACGACATTGGAGATCAGCAGAACGGGCACAATCTTGCTGAGAGTCATGCCAAAATAGTCGATCATATACAACGTAGTAAAACTCCAGAACATGGTTCGCCCGCCTGACCAGCACAGGAAAAACCAGATGTAGCGCCACAAATAAGGATTGCGGTAATTCACGCGATCCGGGTTATCTTTTTTACCGAAAAACACCGTCGTCTTCGGCTTCCGGTCAGTCACGGTGGACATCAGGAACATCGCGATGAGCGTCGTGATGGTCATGTAAATGAAAAGGAACATATAGGTTAAAAATCCGGGACGCCAATCAGCAATCCGTCCAAAAAACACCAGCATGATCATTCCGCCGAGGACGGCAATAATCCACTTCATGCTGGTAAACCAGCCGCGCAGACGGGTCGGTGTTAAATCGCCGATCCAGTTGGTTTCCACATTCAACTGCATGCCGGTGGTGCCGGAAAGTCCGAACACAAACGCAATATAGAGTACCAGATACACGCCCATGTACGCCGGCAGAATATTCGCCAGCACCATCGTCACCGCCAGCAGCGCACTGGCAATTGCACCGCCGAGCAGCGAGATATTCATCGCCTTCCGGTTTGATCCGTAGAACCGCAGCAGCAGCGAACCGATCCACTGCGTAACGGATTGCGACTGGCTCATGCCGGCAAACAAAATTCCCTGCGCGATATCCGTCCCGCCCATTGCGCGGATAATCACATTATGAACCGGGCCAAACGCGCTCTCCTCACTTTGATACATAATCGAGGCGATCCCGAATTTAATCCGGTCCCGGTTTAAAATATTCTTATCCGTAATATGTCCGCACAAATCCTCCTGATCCGGGGAAAGCTGCAGTTTTTTCTCTCTGCGTTTAAACATCACGTTCTGCTCCTTGAATAATTGCTGATTCAGTTTTCACTACCGGCACATTTCTGCACGGCCGGCAGCGACATTTCATGAGGTAACATTTCAATACTGAAACCGGCCGGCAGATCCGCCTCATAAATAATCTGCCCGTTCTCCAGTGTCCATTGTAAAACAACGGTGGCATCGCCAACCGGAATGGATGCCCGGCACCATTCTAAACCGGTGTCAACAAACCGCAGCGAAACCATTTTGCGAACCGGATCAATCTTATACACACCCAGAATATCCCGCAGCAGAATCACCGTAATATGCGAGGCAAAACCGTGACACAGGCTGGCCTTGTCATCCACCATTTCCCACAGCGTGCCGGTGCGCTCCGCCATATACATCAGATATTCCACCGCTTCGTTAAGAATCTGGCGGCTGAGTCCCGCGTCCGACAGCAGTTCCAGCCGCAGCATATTTCCGATAAACGCATTGGCGGGATGAACTTCATTAAACGCACCGGCCTGCGCCCGGTCCGGCCCGAACTGATCCCGCAGTCGCGCCCATAATTCCGGATGGCTCTGCCGTGTTGCAACGCCGAAGAAAAACGCAAAATACTGGCAGACTTCCGTCCGGTTCCGGGAAACCTCAAGCACACCATTTTCGTTGCGCACCGCGTTGTCGACAAAAAACTCCCCGTCAAACGACTGCTGCCGGATTGTTTCGCGAATTAACTCCGCTTTCCCGCTGAATTCCGGCAGATTGTATAATTCCGCCACCGCATCCAGCATGCCGGCGTACAGCATATTACTCGGATAATTAACGTCCTGTGTAAATTTATTTGCCATTGACCATTCAACAAAAACCCACCCGTCCAGTTTTTCCAGCAGGCCGTCGGCATTTTCAAACGGTGTAAAATAATCGAGGAGGCTGAACACTTTCGGTTTTAATTCGTCGATCAGCGGCGCATCGCCGCTACGCAGAAAATATTCCCGGAGTTCAATTACAAACCACATCGCCCAGTTCGGGATAAACCGGCCGTAACGGTCCTGTTCTGCGCGCGGATAATGATCTCCCGGATAACTCATCGGCAGCATGCCGGCGGGCATATAACGGAAATGTTCCGGCCGGCTGTAATTTTCAAAAAACACTTTTTCAACGCGTGTATCGCCGGAAAGCGCCAGCGCCGAACGTGCTGTGAAAAACGAATCACACAAATACGCAGCGCGCTCGCGGGACGGGCAATCCATGAAAACATCGGTGGCATTTTGCGCAAATGTGTTTCTGCCCGCTTCAAACAGCTGTTCCAGCCGTTTATCCGAAGCCTGAAACACCGCCCGCCGTGTGTCCGTGTTTTCAAACGACCGGATGCAGATGTTTCCCACCGCGCCCGCGCCCTGCAGCACCATAAGTTTTACATAACGCATCGTATACGGCTCGAACGATTCCAGTGTGTAAACGCCCGGCGCCAGCGTATAGGAAATCACATTAACACAACCGCCGCGGTTGAATTGAATCGCACTGTCAATCAGGGTTTCATCGAACACCAGAAAAATCCGGGCGGTCTCGCGGCAGGTGAATGTAAAAAAAGGAAACCCGGTGAGATTCCGCCCGAAATCGAACTGTAGAAACTCGCCGGCGGCAAGAGTAAACCGGCTCTCCGGCGGAACCGCCTGTCCGGTGCTTTCTGTCGCGACGATTTCCGTCTGTTGCATTTCGGTGGAAAGCACCGAGTCCAGCTCGCTTTCAGAAAAACCTTTATAGTTCGGGCCGATGCCCGTCAGACTGCGGTCTTTCCACAGCGATTCACGGCATACATTCTGAATAAAGCGCCCTTTCGAATGCAGCCGCTTCGCCGGCGTTGTATAAAAATCAAAATACGGCACGTGGCGCGGCAGCCAGTGAAATTCAGGAAACTCATCCAGCTCAACTTCAGCGAACGGTGCCTCCGGCAAACTCATCCAGCTGTTCCAGCCCGGTGAAAACGCGTACTCTTCAATGAATGCCCGCATATAACTGTAGCGCTGAACCTTTTGTTTCCGCTCCTTAATCACCGTTGCCGCAAAGGCTTGTGCTCCGCGCCTGCCGGTCGCAGCCAGCAATTCATTTTCCGCCGCGATTTCCGCCTGCAAAAATGACGGCTGATCAATAATACTGTTGCCGTTTATATTATAACCGGAGACCTCGATAGAGACGACATTTCTGCCCGGCCTGAGCCAGGCGGAAAGATCGTATTGATCCACACGGTGTTCACCCAGCGGCCCGCGCGCCGGGCCGCAACCAACGAATTCCCCGTTAACGCGCAACCGGTAAAATGAATACGCCGCCTGCCGAAGTACCACCGGCGTCTGTGCCGGCGCAGTGAACACCGCCCGGAACCCGGCCATTAGATTCATTTCTGTGTTCAGCCCTGCCGGCCAAACCGGTTTGGCCCAGCGAAATGCCGCAGTTTCTTTACATAACATGGATCAATTTTTTCCTCAAAATTTACTGCAGCCGCCGGCCGGCAGGTTTTTTCGTAATTGTTTTTATGAACAATGAATCCGCCGGCGCCACAGCATACAGTATATGCCCGCCACCAGCATCAGTCCGCTCGTTACAGGCTCAGGAATCGCACGAATTGTTACGGTGTCATCACCATTATCAATAACATACAGTGCGTCGTTGCCGAGGTTTGTACGTTATCAAAAAATCACAAAATTCGCAAAGTTCAATAACGATTTTCTGCATTGTTCACCTTTGTTACCTTCTATAAAAAATCTATTTCTATCTGTTTATATTCGCGGTAATTTTTAAACCGTAACCATATTAAACGCATTTACTATAATACCGAAACTGCGGATTTCCAAAACCAACACCGCACCGGACGATCGAATATCGACCGTCCGGCGGATTTTTTATATCTGTTTTTGTTAATGATGAATACGCCGGCGATAGATCATCAGTGTCATCCCTGAAATCAGGAATATTGAAATCGTTCCCGGCTCAGGAACTGCGATGACGGTCACGGTGTCATCACCATTATCAATGGCACGCAATGCGTCATTCCCCAGCGTTGAACTGATAAAGAATTCACCGAAGCTGTTTGTTACAGAAGCATAAGTAGCAAAGTCTCTCACTGCATTTTTTGACAGTTTAAATGTGATACTGCTGGCTGTGTCTTTTATATCAAATTGCACGGTTTGATAAGCCCCTTCCGCTTCTCCTGCCATGCGGAATATTCCCTGGTTAATAAACTGAGATCCGTTATCAAGAGTAATCCGGTTAAAATCTCCGGCTGAAGCAAACGTGCTTCTGGTTGTGTAAATTTCGGTGCCGGTTGATATAAATGTTCCCCCGTCTAAATTTATATGTGAAAGAGCTCCGACCTGATATCCTAAATTCAACCGAGGAGTAGACACTGTGAATGTCCCGTTGATATTATATGTTTGCACACCGGCATTTCGCCCGAAGGTAAGCGACGTAGCTACTGTCCACATTAATGAACCACCGGGTTCCACCGTCACAGCGGTCATATCGGTCGCGCCAATGTAAGAGTTGGCATCATACGAAGCCATGCTTAGTGATGCCCCGCCCTCAATGATGAATATCGGTGTAGTCAAATTGACATTGTGACTGCTGGCAAATGTGGGAACATTGATTGTGGGGGCAAAATTTCCGGTTTTAATTCGAATCGTATTGGCGGCGTTGATAACAGAGCCGTTTGCATCCGTCACGGGGATTCCACTCGCTTCCCAGTTATTTATGTCGGCCCAGTCGCCGTTAACACTGCCGTTCCAGATATATTCTGCGGCATGTAGGCCCGATGCCAGCAATGACACCGTCACTATTATACTTGTAATCGCTCTCTTCATCTTGTCCTCCTTCTCCTTATTTCCCCTCTCGCTTACACTGGAATCTGTCCTGTATACTTATTTTTTCGGAGACAGATTCTGTGTCCTGACCAGCACCTCACTGATCATTTTTATCTAAAAATTCTTTCCGTTAATTTTTATACTCTTTAATTCATAATCAGTTCAATGACCGGAACTTCACCGCCGGTGGGCAGCGACACCGGCAGCAGCAGCGTTAAAGCGCCTTCGATCATGCTGATGTTGCAGTTATAATGCACCTCTTTGCTTTCCTTTTTGAAACAGATCTCACTGCCGTCCGCCAGCAGTTGTGCATAGCGCACTTTTCCCGCCAGTCCGGGCAGGTGGATGTGTTTGAACGGCCAGGCGAAAAGATGCAGATAAAGCCGGCGGGTCACCGGGTTCCATGTGTAACGGCAGTCAAGCGGCGCCTGATATTCTTCCGGCGCGGCACCGCAGCCGTAAATTGCACGGGAATTAAAACGCATCCATTCGGCGAATCCGTTCAGACAGTTTAACGCCCGGTCGTCAATATAACCGCGCGCGGTCGGGCCGACATTCATCAGCAGGTTTCCGTTGCGTGACACATGATTGACCAGCATTTCAATACACATCTTCGGTGTCTTCCAGCTGGTTTCATCGCGGTGGTATCCCCAGGATCCCGAAAAGGTCTGGCACCCTTCCCACAGCGCCGGATTGCCGTCTTTGTCGCGCATCGGTGCGTCCGGCGTATACTGCTCAGGCGTTGTGATGTCACCGGCTTCAGGCAGGTCGATCCGGTTGTCGATCAGCACATCAGGCTGGAGTTTGCGAATCAGCTGGATCAGTTTTTCAGATTCCCACTCATTGCGGCCTTTCCCGCGGTCAGGATAAGAATAGTCAAACCACAGGATGTCAACTTCCCCGTATTCCGTCAGCAGTTCAGTCACCTGATTGCGCATATATTCCGTGTACCGTTTCATGTCGCGGCCTCTATTGAGCTTTTCGCGGTCGGGATGATCCCACAGCGGATGTACCGGATCGATAGTAAAGTCCGGATGATGCCAGTCGATCAGTGAATAATAGAGTCCGATCCGCAATCCCTCTGCCCGGAATGCGTCCACCACTTCGCGCAGCAGATCGCGGCCGGCCGGCGTGTTCGTTACTTTGTAATCGGTGTATTTTGAATCCCACAGACAAAATCCTTCGTGATGTTTGGCTGTAATCACAAAATATTTCATGCCCGCTTCACGCGTCGCTTTGGCCCAGGCTTTGGGATCAAACAGATCGGGATTAAACAGATCAAAATAGACCTGATAGTGCTCAGCCGGAATCAGTTCACGTTTAAGAATCCACTCGCCTCGCGCCGGCAGCGCATAAAGTCCCCAGTGAATAAACATACCGAACCGGGCTTCGGTGAACCACCGGCTGTCACCTTTTTTATACTTTCCCATAATGTTTTCTTTTCTGTTTATTTTTGTTGGTTATTTAGCTCCGGATGCCGTGATGGTTACGGTGCGATCCGTTCTGTTCTCTGTTACAACCAGCGCCTCATTGCCAAGAGTTGAGCTGATAAAGAATTTGCTGAGCGCTCCTTCGACCGCACTGATATGGCAAAAGTCCCGCACCGAATTGCCGGAGAGTTTAAATGTGACACTGCTGGCGGCATCCTGAATATCAAAAACCAGCGCCTGATGCGCCTTATTGCCAAGAATCAGTTCGTTCTCGCCGATCACCCGGAAAATTCCCGTGGTAATAAATTTAGCACCGTTGGTGAGGATAACTTTGTTGATGGCGGCCTGCTCGTTGGTATATCCGGACCGGCTGGCATAGATGTTTACTGTATTGAGCTCCAGTGTACCCCCGTCCAGATTAATCTGCGAAAGGCGGCCGGCGGCGTAGCCGAAATTAATCCGCGGCGCTGTGAGCGTGAATGTTCCGCGAATATTATAGGTTTGAACACCGCTGTTGCGCCCGAACGTAATGGACGAGCTGGCACTCCACGCCAGCGAACCGCCGGATTCCACCGTCACGCCGGTAATATTTTGCGCACCGATAAACGGATCGGACGAAAACGCGTTTATATCTAACGATGCACCGTTTTCTATGATGAACACCGGCGCCGTCTGCGTAACATTGCTGCCACCGGCAAATGAGGGCACATTTTTGGTTGGCTGATGTTTACCCGCCTGAATCCGAATGGTATTGGCGGAATTAAACACCGCACCGTTTTCATCCACCGCCGGAATTGATTTTTCCTCCCAGTTAGCGGCATTCTTCCAATTATTATCGACACTGCCATTCCAGACATAATCCACCGCCTGCGCGGTAAATGCTATTACAGTAACAACCGGAACAATTGATTTTAGAATTGCTTTTTCCATTTTATTTTCCTTTCTACTCTTCGCTTATCCAATAAGTGATTCCCGGGATGCTGACGCTGTCGCCGGGGCCGATATGGCTCACCGCATATGTCCGGCCAAAATATTGGCGGATATTTGCCACCGGCACCGTGAATGTAATTTTTTGCGTGTCGCCGTTATCTGTAACCGTTTTCACCTGCGTCCACCGGTCGCCGAACAGACACCACAGACCCGGCTCGAAAAACCGGTCTTTATGCGCAATATCAAGCACCATCGGATAAATCGCGGTGCCGTTCTCTTCTGCATTTTGCAATATCTTGATCTGATGCCGCGCCGGCAGATTAAGCGTCAGGCGGGTTGCGCCGTTCCCCAGCGCGTCCACTTTTTTAATCGTCCACACGGTGCGGTTTCCGACGGCATGGTTCATGAACAACGTCCGTCCGACCGCTGCCGACGGCACTTCAAAATCCACCACAATGCTGGCCATCTGTTCTTCACGCAGATCAACGTTCACACCGCCGGGATGAGCGGTGACCGTCCCCGCCAGCGTTGCTTCCGTTGCATTCACCACCGCGGTTCCCGCCTGAATCTGCGAACCGTCGACCATCATCATGGCGCGCGGAATCCGGTTGGCATCGTATGAAATGACTGCGACCTGCCCGTCCACGGTTATCTGCCGGTTCTCAATCGTCATTTTTCCGGGAGCTGTGGCGGCCATAATAATATCAAAGCCCCGATCCGTTTCGACTTCCACCGCCGCCGGTGAGTTATTGCCTTTAACCGTCAGCCGCTGCGCCTGGCGGACACGTCCGGCATTCCCGCTGTAGCCTTCAATCACACTGGTGAATATACTCTGCAGCGGTGCCGTTCCCGTTCTCCGTGAAACTAATTTGTGCATTTTCCGTTCCAGATCCGGCGATGAATTGGTCTTCTCATACCGGTGTCCCGGCGCCAGCCCGACCCACACTGTTTCTGAATCTTCCGGCAGCCGGAAAACTTTCAGTTTTTTGTTCTGCTCGCCGCCGAGATCCCACACGGCATTCCACACTTTTTTGTTTTCAACCCTGGCGGTTTTCAGGGCGGTGATGTGCTCATATCCGGTGGACTTTTCCGAACTCGCACCGGTCGTCATATCCCGCAGCGTTCTGGTTTGGTTGGACAGTGGCGCCAGCGTCAGATTTTCGGTGAAAAAAGATTCCACTGGTTCAAAAATTCCGGACTGGGCATGCAGAAAATAGTCGTGCATTTTCCCGCCGGCGACGTGGAACACATCCACCGCATAGCGCGGCTGCTGCGGATTTTCTGTTGAACCGACCAGCACGAGTGTGCGCCGGAAATCCTGATTATCAGGATAGGTGTGTCTTGACCGCGCCTGCACGGTGGAAAATTGCGGAGTCTCCGCCCAGACAATGGGGTCGCCCATAGAATCAATGCGCGGATGATTCACCGCATCAACCACCACGGTGTTGTGCGCTGCCGCCGTCGCCCGCCACCAGGTTTCTCTGATATCCTGACGGTCGATCACATAGCCTAAATCCGTCATGAGGAGCTGATTTTCATTCCAGAAAATAATGTTGAGCATGTCGTTATGCGAATGGCCGTCGCCGGTGCTGCCCCAGTTCAGCGCGGTTAGAATTGTATTCGTGCCGGTTCCGGCGCGCAGTATGCCGACCCCCCAGCTGGGATGCACCGTGCTTTCCCCCTCAACGATCCCATCCAGCGTGTCATGATATGTATCTCCGAGCGGCATCACTTTTCCGTTCGGCAGACTCAGATCATACGGCGCCGTCATACACCGCTGCACGAACGCTTCCGTGCCGAAGTTCAGGTTTTCAAACCGCGTCCATTCCGGATCGGACGGTGTATACCCCGCCGGATCCGTATAACCGGTAATCTCGGGAATCAGCTTGCGCAGGTGTGAAAGAATCATTTCCTGATACGCCGGCGCGCGTTCATGCATCAGCCCGTCGGGATAAAAATACCGGCCGAACAGGCCGAACATACCGTCGACACCTTCAAAAATTTCGTGAATCGCATCGGCGCCGCGCAGCACCCGCTCCTGACCGAAATCGCGTTCATACACAAAATCGTGCAGTTCCAAATCAGGAAAAGTTTGCACCGCTTTAAAAATATCTGCACGGCATTGAATGGATGGATTTCCCAAGCCACCGGACTGTTTATAATAAGCAAACGTGGCGTAATTCAGCATGTGCTCAATGAATTTTTTATATGCTATCCGGTCTTCTTCGGTGACAACGCCGGTCGCCTGAAGTTTTTCAAACGTCTCACACATCCGGCTCGGCCAGGCGTAATCGCCGAAATGTCCCAGTTTCCCCCAATTGGCCGGATTCGGCCAGCCGGTAACGTACGTGAGCGCATCGTCGTCCGAAAGTTCATTGGAATAATACTCCCCGTAATATTTATCGCCGGCGATATGGCGTCCGGTACGGAAAATATTATTCTGATACATCTGGGCGTACGCCAATAAAATATCCAGTGTGCTGCGCGCCAGTTTCGGATCGTTACGGGTTTCCGCCAGCGGCGCCAGATCTCTGGCGGTGTATAATGCGTGCAGCGATTTATAATAACGCAGACGCGGTGTGAGGAAAAACCGTTTACCGTCCGCACTTTGATGAAATTCCATCTTTTTCCCGCGCACAATTAACTGCCCGGTGTTCGGAAACTCTTTGCCCGGAAAACTTTTTTTGCAGGTTGGACAGGTGAAAATATCGGGTTCCGATAGCGACCAGACATCCAAATCCTTTGGACGGGTACCCTGCGCATTATATTGAATCGCCTGATTATATTGTTCGCACTTTGGGTTCGGACATGCCACCCGGTTGTACGTCCAATCAGTAAGCGCACCGCCGGATAGATCAATGTAGATATCAATCCATTCTTTTGATCCTATCGCCGGCAGAGCGATAAGCTCTGTCTCTCCAAAAGGAACCGCGCGGTTTAATATTCTCACCTGATCAATATATCCGGGAAACGCCGCATAACCCGCAACTCCCCGTTCTCCGATTGCAACAACGCGTCCGCCCGGTGTAATTTCCTCTCTGCCCGCATGAGTTTCTTCGCCGACAATTTTATTATTCACACAAATCCGGCCGTATCCGTTTCCGTCATATACGAATGCGATATGATACCATTTCCCGGGAGTGAATGCGACGGCTTTCGACCGGTACATTGAAACCCCGCCGGTGTCACCGAATCCCAGATACACCGTGATCATGTGCTCCGTGCCTTTCTGGTCGAGGCGAATCATATAATCGCGCATGCTTTCCTGAACATGCTGGCCTGTGATCGCCATTTTATCAATCAGATAGGCGCTTTTCGTTTCTGCAAGCTCCGGCTTGGGATTAATCAGCAGCTCAATGGTAAACGCACCGACTGGTGATAAGGAAGCATGATAGCCCGCCGTGGCGCCGCAGCGTCCCTGCCCCGAAAAACCTTCTAGACACGATCCGAATTTTCCATTAGAAGAAAATTTTCCTGCACCCTGAAGCGTGAGCGTGTGTCCGTTGCCGGACGAATCCTGCGTTTCTTTGCCGGGCATAAACTGCCATAATGCAATCACATCCGGCCCGGTGGCATTCGTGCCTTTATACAGGGTGATCCGGTATTCGCTGTCGAATGCGAGCTGGAACGATAATACAAATTCAGTCGGCAACAGTAATAAACATAGAAAGAATCTCATATTTTTCATTATTCTACTTTCCGAGTCAGCTTAATCACTTTGCTTCCGAGTAATTCTCAAAAACTTGCGTGTTCCTCTGTGTGATATATTTTCTCTACCCCATGCCAATGTCTCTTCCTTTTGTTTTTATTGATGGTTATTTATTTTTGTAACTGAATGGTAACTTTTATTTTCTCATTGTCAAGGCAGATTGTAAACTTTTGTAACCGAACGGTAACTTTTATTTTCTCGTTGTCGAGGCAGATTATAAACTCAGGTATCCGGTTGGAGTTACAACCTGCCGTTCATCCAGTGGGTTGTACAAAACGCCAGTCGACGCCCTGCCATTCTGGCACAAAACATTATCAGACTTCTTGTATGTTTCCATGCATGCTATCTTTGATCTCCTTTCAATGACACTTCGGTTACTGAAGGGCTCACTGAAAGAAGTGAGACTACACTGTGTGATCTACCTTAAAAACTAGGCAACGGATTTTAAATCTGTCTTGTTTTCTATCACTCTCATTGTAATCTCATTTGAATATGAAAATTTTTACAGCCAAGGGTGAACAGAGCCGAAAACGTATTTTGAATGAAGCGATCCGGGTTTTCGCAAAAAAAGGATTTGCCGGGGCCAGCGTGGACGAAATTGTTGATGCTGTTAAGGTAAATAAACGCATGGTGTATCACTATTTCGGCAACAAAGAAACGCTGTTTCAAACGGCGCTGGCCACGGTATACGGCAAACTTGAAGCGCTTGAAATCCAGACATTGCATCCGGAAGAACCGATTGAAAAAATTATCGGCGGCATTGTTTCAGCATACTTTTCATTCCTTCAGGATAATCCTGAATTCGTTCATCTGCTTCTCTGGGAAAATCTGAACCGCGGTGGACATCTCGACAGTATGGCGGTGCCGTTAAATAAAGATCCCATGCTGAATCTGCTGGTAGAGGCGATCACCATCAGCAAAAAAAACGGAACCGTCAGAAAAGATGTCGACCCAAAGTTTTTACTAATAAGTTTGATCGGCAACTGTATGGTGTATTGTTCCAATCGGTATACCCTTTCCCACGCACTGCGGATTGATCTGCATGATCCGAAAATATTAAACCGCGCTAAGAAAACTGTGATTCAGCTTTTAATCAACGGTATAATACCGGATGGCAAGAACTAACCGTATAGTTATATTTTTGATTACATCGATTCGTTGATGCGATACATGGTCGGCATGGAATCGTTGTGTGAGCTTTATCGTACCGGCACCGGACCGTCCAGCAGTCACACGATGGGACCGCGCATTGCGGCCTCAACATTTCTGGGAAAACATCCGTCCGCCGCACGCTACCGGATTACCCTTTACGGCAGTCTGGCGAGTACCGGGCGCGGACATCCGCCGGACGCCACGCTGAAGCAGCCTTTGCTGATCATTTAATAAAAATTATCTAAAAACCGGAAGTTGTGCCGCCGTTTCATCCGAACGGAATGAAATTTGAAGCGGTGCGGGCTGCCGGGTGTCGAAAGTGAATGGACTGCCTATAGTGTCGACGACGGAAAAATTACTGATGAACAACACGCCGCGCAGGAAAAACATATTTATCCGTTCATCACATTTGATGAAACCCGTGCCTATTTAAAACGAAGCGGAAAGGCTCTCTGGGAATATGTGCTGGAAATCGAGCTGGATTTAATGCCGTTCATCACGAATGTTTACACCGCGATGAACCAAAGTATAGAACACGGCTCCATTTTGACGATGTTCTGCCCGGCGGATTAAATGTCGCACGCAAAGCCCCAGCCCTTTTCCGAAAAGCAAAACTGAGCGGACATTTCAACCGCCGTACCGCGTTTTTATCAGCCTACGCACACGCGGTACCCGAAGAAAATGCCGCCGGCGGAATTATTATCACTGCACCGACCTGGGTGTACTCCCAGCAGTACTGTATTATTTAAAAGAAGAATTCCGGTGCGACAATTCAGAAATACTGAAAGCATTGATGACAGCCGGGCTGATCGGAAATTTTACTAAATAGTCGACGCTGAAAAATTGACTTGATGCAATGTTCTCAAGGGTGATGTTGTTTTTTTAGTGGAAGTTTCTGCCAGGGTTTTATGGCTTTGTGATAAAAACCTTGCAATTATTCTCCCATGAAAGCTGCTAAAATTGCTCATACCCCGCAGGGCAATCTGTTCCGTATGGAACTGGTTTGCATCGTTGATCCGCACCATGCGCTAGTGCGCCTGAGTCAGACGGTGGACTGGGCGCGTTTTGAGGAGGCGTTCGGCAATATGTCGCCGCCTGAAAACCGCCTTTTTCAGCGGCGACTGTTTATTATTATACGCCGGCTGTATTCCGGCGGGCTTCAAGTCCTTTCCGGATTTCGTAAGCGCGCTTTTCAGTCAACGGATAGAGACGCATCAGAATGAATCCAACGACGATGACAAGCGCCGGAACGGCAGTAAACAGAATCCGCATGGTTAAAATTGCCGCCGGTGTCTGCTGTGCGCCGAGCGCAGCGTTGAAGCCTGACCATTTTAAAATAAAGCCGGACAGAACCAGCGCGAGCGCAACGCCCATTTTAAATGTCCAGCTGTAGATTGCACTGAACATACCTTCGCGGCGCGTTCCGGTTTTCAGTTCATCCAGATCAACCACATCAGGAAGCATCGCGTTAATCAGCGTCCACACACCGGCCATGCCGGCGGCCATAACGAGCGACGGAATGAAAATTAAATGCGGATTCGCCGGCGAAAAGCAGAACCATTTTGACAGCGTGCCGAAGAACGCCAAAATCATTGCGCCGAGCATGGTGGCACGCTTACCAATCCGCTTGGAGATCCAAGTCAGCACCGGAATTGCGGCAATGGTTCCGATCTGATATCCATAGCCCATAAAGGCGAGTGCACGCCCGGATTCAATGCCTTTGTTGCCGCCGAAAACATGGTATACGCCGACATAATAACCGAGATGATTGACCATCGTCAGTCCCATCAGCATAAATACTGTCACGCCGATCAGCAGAAGAAACGGAACGTGCCGCATCGTTTCTTTTACACTGAGTGCAATTGATGTTTTATTCTGTTTTTTCCCCACCGCTATCAAGGAAGGATGTTCGCGGGATGTGAGTGCCGGAATTAATGTGATTAGAAAAACCAATATGCCGACCGCGATGCCGACATACTGCATTCCTTCCGCGCGATCCGCCCAGCGCGTCAGACTCGTTGCCCAGAACAGACTGGAAACAACAAACCCGCCGAATTGTGCCATCACGGAACGGTATGCAACCACGCTGGTACGTTCATGATAATCCGGCGAAAGTTCCATTCCCAATGCAATATACGGAACAGAAAAAACGGTGAATCCGACATAAAATATAAGCGATGAAAGCAGGAGCCAGAAAATATAAAAACTTTCAGACATTCCACGGGGGAACAACCAGATTGCGGCGAATGAAATGCCGCAGAGGAGCGCTGACAGTGTAATCCACGGGACCCGGCGCCCCCAGCGCGACCGGGTATTATCGGAAATATTCCCCATGATCGGATCGGTCACCGCATCCCATATTCGTGAAACGCCGAGAATTGTTCCGATCCAGCGCGGGTCAACGCCGAGACAGTCGTTGAACACAGGATTGGCCATCTGTGACAGTGTATTCGCCTGAATATTATACGAAAGCATACCGGAGCCGTACCCGACTTTTCTCCAGAAAGAAACTTTATCTCCCGATCCAGTCTTATTCATTTTTCACCTCATTCCCAAATTTTCTGTCAGGGTCAATTCCGCGTTTTTAAAGCCCGTCTATACTTAAAAATCTGCGATTGATTTTCCGAAACTCCGGCTTTTCAAGCTGAAGATATGCATTGCCGGCCGGGCGCGGAGAAAGATCGTTTAGAAATATCCCGAAGTTGCTCTCTTTATCATCCGGTGCAGTTCCCTTATTTCTCAGATTATACCAGAAAATTTTCTCAACTTTCGGGTGCCGCACCAGAACAGAATACAAATCGATCAGATATTTTTTCTGGGCATCCTCGGAATAGCCTCTGCCGTTTTTTAAAAAAGTGCTCATTCCTATTTCTGTAAGCCACAGAGGTTTATGCCCGTGTCCGTTTTTCTTCATGACATTATAAAACCGGTTGACTCGATAGATGGCGTCTTCCACCGTTTCTGTGTACATGTGCTGGCTGAAAATATCGATATATTCTCCGGCGCCGCGATCAAACATCTTCTGCAGCCACTGCTGTTCAATTCCCGGGCCGGCAAGTACACCGTCAGAGGAGAGCCCGCCATGAAGGATCTGTATTTCCGGATTGATTTCTTTTAAAATTACCGTCGCCCGCCGCAGCGATTCGGCGTATTCATCCACGGTCCCGTTCCAGAAGTGCCAGTCCGGCTCATTTAAAATCTCCCAATAGCAGGTGCGGTTTCCGTAACGCTCTCCGAGAAAGCGCACAATATTCTCCCAATCAACCAGGTCTTTCGGAGGATAATTCCAGAACGGGGCTTCGGTGGAGGAAGATGCCCATCCGGCGGTACCGCCAATTTGTATATAATACCGGATTCCGGCAGCATCCAGCCGGTCCATAATTTTTTCAAGCCGCGCCAAATACTGCTGATTATAACTTCCCTTCTGCGGTTCAATTTCGCCCCAGCCCATGGTAATACGCACCCACTGCGTCGGACTGCTCTCAAGAATATCCAGTGCTTCATCTGCTTCACTGTCCGTAAATGCACCCCAGCCGGCGGGACGACCGGCAGGAGCATTAAGCCGGTCAATGTGATGGCACATGGCAATCGGCTCAAATAAAGGATCGGCAACCGTTTCCAACCGGTTGGTTCCATACAGCTCGTCTGTGGTCAGTCGCGGAAGCTCACAAAGAACCGCTTTTTTAATGCCGGCGTTTAATTCACCTCCTGCGAGTACGCGAACTTTATATATTTCTCCGTCCGGCAGCAGAAATGTGGTTTCAACCCGGTTCGCCCCGCCGGTCGTATCCAGTTTATAAACTCTGGTCCAGTGATTTTGGCTTACCCGGTTCGGCACCAGCCGCACGGTCAGCGAAGCATTTGTTCCGGCAGACTTCACATCCCAGTCAATAGCCAGTCCGTATCGTCCTCCGCCGTTCAGTGAACAATTGAATAACGGCATATTTACTGTTTGAGCAGACGAATTCAGCAGTATATTCCCAACCTGTTCAACACTCTTTGCATTCGCATTGAAAAACAGACCCAGGATAAGAATCCATTGCATCATTTTCTCCTTTTTAACTGCCGGTCTCATCTTCATCATTTTTTCCTTTTATCCGAGCGATGGCTGAAAACCGGTTGATATGACGGAGCCCGGCTGCGTGTGATTACACTCGACGCTCAATCCGGCGGCATCAACGTTCATATTCCGGCACGCATCCAGGACAATATTCGCCGGGAGCCGTCCGGCAGCCGGATATGAATGCGAGAGCGTCACCGTATTATTGTTAAACGTTAAGCCGTCGACGGAACGGGCATAAAGAATTCCGGTATCGAAAGTGCAGAATGAATTATTTTCAATACGGATATTCCGGTGAAAACATTCCGGATTTTTCCACGGATCGGCAATTTCCGGATCAATATCAATCACCGCTTTGCCCCATTCCGCCGGACCGTAGCAGCAGTCGCCGAATTCATTATTACGAATTACCACATCACGCACTGCGCCGGATTCGAACCAGTAATTTGCATCGCCGCTGATCTTAATTCCGGCGCCGGACGATCCGATCCGGTTGTTTTCAATCACAACATTTCCCGGCGTTGAAATCAAACAGCCGCGCGCACGGTTATTTCTGCCGGTACAGCCCGCAATCCGCACATCCGGCGTCCAGCTCATATTTTCCAGCACATGATATTCTTTTAATTCCGGCGGCAGATCATTCTCAAAACGTATAATTGAATAGCGCGAATTAATCCGTTCAATGTTTTGAACTGTATTCGAGGCATACGCCAGCAGCGTCACGTTATCGGAAATATTCATCCGGTCGCCGGGAAATCCGATGTCTGTGCCGTGCTGTTCATGGTGCACAAGTTCGGTAATCACTGTGCGCCGGTCGATGATTTTTTTGATGCGCGTGTTAATTCCATGAACATTGATAAAATCATCCATCTGGTTCGAAAAAAAACAGTCCTCAATTCTGATCAGTCCGCGGCAGTTCACAAAATGCGTTGCATCGACCGTTACCGAAAAAAAGCGTCCGCTGCCGGCAGCCGGACGGACAGAACTGTTTTTCAAGTGAATATTTTCGCAAAACTGCGCAATTAATCCCATCCCGCCGGCATGATTCAATTCGACATTTTCGATACAGATATTCCGGCTCTGCCGGAGATGAATTCCGGGACAGAGGCGCGGATAATGACGCAGCAGCAGAACATTGCCGGCGTTCGCGCGGCGCTGAAACGGCGCATTCAGCCGAATCGTCTGTTCATCAAGCTGAACCGCGCGAAACTGCGCCGGCGGAATATACCCGCCGAGCGAATCACCGCTCAAATATGCCGGGCCGCCGGTGTTTGAATCCATTTCAAAAACACCTTCATTGATTGAATGCGACCAGCCTTCGCCGTCAAATATGATCGTTTCATTTTCGATATGGTACGGGTACCGTTCCCGGTCAATTTTCAGCTCAATGCCGTTTTCATCCACGCCGGAAATTATTCCCTGCGAATAAAACGGACGCTGCCAGTCGACAGAGAAATTCTTCAGCGTAATTGCTGACGATTGTTCAATTACAAACGGAATGATTTCGCCGTGAAAGATAAACTTTGCACCGCCGCCGTTAATTATAATATTTTTCTTGCCGGTGACCGGAAATGCGACGCGTTTTAAACCATGCCGATTATTTGAAATATAATAATAGCGTTCAAATGCAAAATCCGGATAAAAATGGAATTCTCTGCCGGAAAAATAAACTTCCAGATTATCGCCGCCATGCATCAAGGCAGCAAAAATTTCCGGCACGGCATCCGCAGTATTTTTAATTTCAAACCGGGTCATCTGCAAAGTTCCATTAGCAGTTCCCGGTTATAAAAGGACCGCACCGGCCCGTTCAGCAGCGGATCGCCGGTTTCTTTCATCCAGCTGATCAATTTTTCTTTCAACTGTTTTTCAACGTCCGTCTGTTCCGGCATTCCGCTGAGGTTATTCTGTTCCCACGGATCTGCACTCAAATCATACAGTTCATATCGCGGACGCAGCTCCATATATTTTTCAACCGCGGTCCGGTAAATCTCACCCTGCTGAACATCTGACGGTGCGTCGTATGCAACATTCAATTCAAAATTAATAATGTATTTATAACGTTCTGTGCGAATGCAGCGGATCGGATCGTAATCGCGGTGATATGTTTTTTCGGCGAAGATTTCTTCTCGCGGCTGATGCGCCCTGCCGGTAAGTTGCGGCATAAAACTTCTGCCCTGCACATTTGCCGGAACCGGAAGGTTTGCCCATTCAAGAAGTGACGGAAAATAATCAACATTCGAGATCAGATTTGAATACCGGATATTTTCCGGCACACCGCCGCCCCATAAAATCAACGGCGTTTCAATTCCGGCGTCGTACAGCGTACATTTCGCGCGCGGCATGGCGAGGCCGTGATCGGAGGTGAACAGCACCACGGTATTTTCTTTGAGTCCGTGCGCCTCCAGGCTGTCGAGCAGTTTTCCAACGGCTTCATCCATCTGTTTAATGCAACCCTGTACCGCGCCGAATTCTTTTTCCGCCGCCGTGCGCTGCTCCGGCGTTTCCTGCGGAATATACGGCGGAATCCAGCATCCTTTCTCGGTGTCCGGCACACAACCGGCAAAATCAAACGGACGGTGCGGTTCAAAAATTCCGGCATACATAAAAAACGGTGTGTCAGAATTTTGAATCCGGCCGAAATAAAAATCTGCGCGCGCCGCCAGATCCGGTGCACTTGGATGTGTTGCGTTTTGATTTACATCAGAACTCAATTCAAATTGATTGCCGTCACGCACGACCGTTGTCTGATAGCCGACATTATTAATTCGGTTGTTCTCGTGCCAGTTGCCGAGCAGGCAGGTATCGTAACCGTTTTCTTTGAACACCTGCGCGAGATGTTTTTCATTGGCATTCAGCCGCCATAAAAAATCGGCGTGTGTTAATCCCATTACACCGTTGCAATGCGGATAGCGTCCGGTAAAAATCGCGGCGCGTGACGGCGAACATCCCGGCGACGTACAGAAGTTTTTTTCAAACAGCGTTCCCCGGGCTGCCATCCGCTCAAGGTTTGGTGTATTTACAGTTTTTACGCCGTACGGGCCGATGTGCTGTCCGAGATCATGTGCGACAATCAAAAGGATATTTTTACGTTGTTTCATAGTAAATTTAATATGTATTATGGCGACCTATTACACCAATTATTGAGCCGAAGTCAACCTGTATCTGACGAAAATATGATCCCGGTTCAGCGGATACTTCCGGCAACGGTGACATACGGCTTCAGCAGTTGAAGCTGCGGCGTTTTGGAATTAAACAGTGCGTCCAGCCCTTTATCCGCCAGTTCGGAATACCGGAAACCGGTGGTGGAAAGCGGCGGATTGGTGTATTGCGTATATTCGTAGGCGCCCTCGCCAATCACCGCGACATCGTCCGGCACCGCAATGCCGGCTTCCGCTAATGCGCGTAACGCTGCAAATGCCGATGCCGAATTGCTGAAAATCAATCCGTCTGTTTTTTTGATTTTCGCGGCGTTCTGTTTAATCAACCGGTAGCCCGATTCGTGCGCGCCGAGATTCCGGTCCGCCGCCGAATCCATGAATGACAGCAGCGACCGGCTGGAAAGTCCGGCCTCGCGCAGCGCGCGTTTAATGCCGGATTTCTGCAAGCCGTGAATGCTGAAAAACTGATGTGTATCCGTTTGAACATACGCCAGTTTTTGACAGCCATGATCCAGCAGCGTTTTCGCCATCAGAAAACCGCTCTGTTCAAAATCCGGCGTAATCGACCGCGTATTCGGGAACTCGGAAAGATTTTCCACACCGCTGTCCAGCAGAACCACCGGCAGATTCAGCGTGTTCAGCATATCGAGATGGCCATAAAAAAGGTCTTCCATTCCTTTCAGCAGAATTCCGGCGACGCCCTGCTGTTTTTTAATAAACTTCACCAGCGACTCCAGCGAATCGGCGGAGTTCACTTTATAATTGAGCAGATTAAATTTTTTAATCCGGCACAAGCGCTCAATTTCATGCACCACCTGCCAGGTGGTTGCCGAAAAATAATCTTTATAGGCCATCACCACAGAACGGTCAAAGCCGGCGTTTTTATGTTCCGTCAATACTTCGCCCTCATGCGCCTTAATGAAACAGCCCTGACCGGAACGGACCTCAACCAACCCCTGAGAAATGACGTGCTGATACGCCTTATTGATCGTGACGATTGAAAATCCGAACTGCCGGCGCAGTTCGCGAACCGACGGAAGTTTGTCGCCGATTTTTCCGGTGCGGATTTTCTCCAGCACATAATCGTAAATTTTTCCATACGGCAGCCGCTGCTCAGACATATACTTCCTTCTGCTTAGTTTCAGAAAAAGTATGCAAGTGAACTGAAACAGTCAAATTGATAAACCGGACACGCACCGAAAAACAAAACCGGACACAGCACTGCTGTGTCCGGCATAACTCTCGTGTACAGTGCCGTTATGTTCTAAACCGGCGGAACAGCAGCAGCGCTGCCGCCGAAATTGAAACCAGCCCGGCAGTCGCCGGTTCCGGAACCGGAGTGATCACAAACCGGACCGGACCGATGCCGATATCACCATCACCAGTTACGCCAATTGTAATCGGCGCAGGATCTGAACCGCCGGTAAATACCGGAGTTGAAAGTTCAACATCACCACTGCCATTGCGAACATACCCGGGATTTGTATTCGTCACGCCGTTAATTGAATAGTTGCCGTTGGAATTTGCATAACCGGTTGTGAAAGCATCCATCTGGAATGTATATCCAGTAGGCAGACCGGTTAAATCCCAGTCGAACGTAATTGTTTCGTCGCGGCTGATACGGAGACGTTCCCCCGCTGCTTCTGCGGATGTTGAATAAGTATTAACTCCAAATCTTCCAGTTGGATGAATTCCGAAAGAATCTCCGTTGCTCGTCATTTTCAATGAAAACGAGGTATTAAATAACGCCGAGTCCGCAATCGTTTCGGCAACAGCGGCGACACCGCCGGCTACGCTTGTAAAAAACTGATCAGCGGTGCCGGCGGATACAGTGATATTACCGGAACCATCGATCGTGAAATCGAATTCCCACACTGAGCCGGCGCTCGCAATATTTGCAGCCCCGCCTGTTAACGTTAAATAAAGATCCGCATGTATTATCCCGCTGCACAATACGATTATCCCAACGACACTCATCCATTTCTTTCTCATAATGCCGACTCCTTTTGTTTTTTGAACAGTTCCCATAACTGCTCATTTTTAATATTTGTATATCAGCGACCTATTACAGTCAATTACTTTTCTCAATTATTTTACTGCTGATCGTGACAGTTGAGGAACCGAATTGCCGGTACAGCTCATGAACCGGCGGAGGTCTGTCACAGGTTGTCCGGTACGCCAACTGCGTAAACCTGACATCTGCCGGAAAAACAAAACCGGGCGCATGACAGCGCCCGGTATATCCTTTCCATTTCGGTGCGGTTATTTTTTAAGCCGGCGGAACAGCAGCAGCACCGCCGTCGAAATTGAAACCAGTCCGGCAGTCGCCGGCTCCGGGATCGGAACAATTGAGAACACGATCGAGCCGGGCGCGATGTCGCCGCCATTCACCGCACCGATTGTAATCGGCGCAGGATTTGAGCCTCCGGTAAACGCCGGCGTCGTCGAAAGATAAATAATATCCTTATTGTTCTTCACGAACCCGGCATCCGTTACGCCGTTAACCGAATAATTCCCGTTCGAATTTGCATAACCGGTTTCCAGTCCTGTCATCTGGAAGGTGTATCCGGTTGGCAGACCGGTTAAATCCCAGTCAAAATAGATCAATTCTCCGGAGGATTCGTCAATACGGTAACGATTTCCGGTGGCTTCTGCAGTCGTCGAAAAAGAATTAACGCCGAACCGTCCAAAGGTTGCATTATTTGTATGAAATCCGAAAGAATCTCCGTTGTTCGTCATTTGCAATGAAAACGAGGTGTTAAACAGCGCTGTATCCGTAACCATTCCGACAACGGCGGCGGCGCCGTCAGCTACGCTTGTAAAAAACTGATCAGCTGCGCCGGCGGATACAGTCACATTTCCTGAACCGTCGATCGTGAATTCGAATTCCCACACGCTTCCGGCATTAAGAGCTTGTGCAGTCCCCGTTAAACGTAAAGCAAGATCCGCATGTATGACTCCGCTCCACAATGCGATTATTCCAATGATACTCATCCATTTCTTTCTCATAATACCAGCTCCTTTTGTTTTTTAAACAGTTCCCATAACTGCTTGTTTTATATCTTTGTATATCAGCGACCTATTACAGTCAATATTTTTTTATTTTTATTTCCTCAAAATTCACGAACATACATCTGTCAGGTTTCAGCGTGGAAACCGCCGGATTCTGCTGTCCGCCGGCACTCAGGGTGAAGAAATAAGGATTAAACTGATCTTTGCTGACGAAGTGAGTGTAAATCGAATCGGGCCGACACCGATATCACCGCCGTCAACTATACCGACATTAATCGGCGCAGGATCTGAACCGCCATTAAATACCGGAGTTGAAAGCTCAACATCACCACTGCCATTGCGAACATACCCGGGATTTGTATTCGCCACACCATTAATTGAATAATTGCCGGCAGCATTGGCATAACCAATGCTTAATGCATCCATCTGGAATGTATACCCGGCAGGCAGACCGGTTAAATCCCAGTCAAACATAATTGTTTCGTCGCGGCTGATACGAAGACGATCTCCCGCTGCCTCTGCAGATGTTGAATAAGTATTAACTCCGAATCTTCCGGTCGGATGAATTCCGAAAGAATCTCCGTTGCTCGTCATTTTCAACGAAAACGAGGTATTAAATAACGCTGCGTTCGTAACCGTTCCGACAACAGCGGCGGCACCGCCGGCCACGCTTGTAAAAAACTGATCAGCGGCGCCGGCGGATACAGTGATATTACCGGAACCATCGATCGTGAAATCGAATTCCCACACTGAGCCGGCGCTCGCAATATTTGCAGCCCCGCCTGTTAACGTTAAATAAAAATCCGCATGTGTTACTGCACTCCATAATGCGACCAACCCGACAACACTCATCCATTTCTTTCTCATAATGCCGACTCCTTTTTGCTTTTTAAACAGTTCCCATAACTGTTTGTTTTATATTTTTGCATATCAGTGACCTATTACGGTAAATAAATTTTTTACGGTTTTTGCACATCCAATTTTTCACATCTGGAGCGATCACAAAACCGGCGACCTTTAATTTTTTACGGCAGAACGTCTTTCATTTCGGTTCCGATTCGCAGATCACCAAACTCCGCGGTGCCGCCGGCGTTCAGCACCAGCGTTTGAATCTGCGCGCGGGAAACCGAATCGAAACCGGAATCGGCCAGAACTGTGCCGGCGGCAGGATCTGATTCACCGGCAGGGTCAACCCACACACTCAGCCGTTCCGCATTTTTTTCTGCATTGAATTCCAGCTTTCCAACGATCCGGTGTGCTTTCCCCTGCGTATAGTTTCCGAACGGTTTCTGTCCGCTGCCGCCGATTGCTCCCATAAATGTTTTTCCGGTAACGCCGATTGACGCGACCAGTTCGGCTTCCGAGCGCAAATCGAATTTTGCAGTATACACACCATCCTTTTCGCCGGTCACGCAGCACAGGAAGCTGAAATAAACGGTCTGATTTTTTTCTGTTGCCGGAAAATTCCGACGGTGGCTGGAGGAGATATTCTCCGCCCTGACCCGCCCGTTATTGGCAATAAACTGCATCGGCGGTTCGTTCCAGCCCCAGCTCCAGCCAAAACCGGCTCGATTTCCTCCGAGCGGTCCGGAATACGGAAAATCATCAGCGGCAATCATTTTAGCATAACCGGTACTGCCGGAAAGCAGGATTCCCGTCACGATAAGTATGATCCGTTTTTTCTTCATGCTGTTCTCCTTCTTGTTAGTTTTCTACAACCTGCCAAACGGCAAATTCATCTGCCGGAACTGCCACCGAAACTGCTTCGTTCATCAGCGCTGCGCCGGAAAAAGAAACTTCGCCGGTATTTGCAGTGATGTTTTTCAGTGTCACGGTTCCGGCGCCGGCAAAAAGTCCAAGACAAAGTTCTATGTGCGGCACACCGGTTTGATTATATGCGATTAAAAGATTCCCTTCCGGATAGTAATAAACAAATCCGCCGGCGGTTTTACAATCCAGCAGCTGCAGCCGTCCGGATTTTCCGGCGGCATGAAACATCAGCCGTTTAAAAAAATCGAAGCCCGGTTCCGTGGCAGGAACACCGGAAAGATACCACGCGGTACCGGCGCCGGAATTCCGGCGCGTAAACAGCGCCTGAGTCGCCGCCGTGTCCAGCCGTTCCGCTGCCGGCAGTGCCGTCATTTTTGAATTATACAGCGCACTGCCGATCTGCGTTTCCATGCCGAGTTCCGCCGCGATCTGCGGTTTTAAATTCAGTATCGGCCAGGCCGCATTCGGCACCGGAGAAATAAACCGGCGGATTGCATCTTCGCCGTTAAAAATTTTCAGTGCCGCCCGCTCCGTTGCGGCGCCGTTATATGCAACGCCGAGCAGGTTCGACAGTACGCACACACCGCCGGTAACGCCGGGAGCGTCGATGCCGATAAATGCGCCGCCGGAATTTACAAACGCTTCAATCGCCGCCGCCGCCGCCGGCGTCCATTCCTCGCCGCCGCTCCAGGCGCTGCCCGCTTCGCCGGCATTAATTAAAACATCAATATCCGCCGGAATTCCGGCGGCGAGAATCTCATCAAAACTGAGCCACTGCACATCCACCGGCAGATCGGTTAATCTCTTCCACAGCCGCTGTGACCAGTTCATTGTAAATTCGCGCGGCCAGGCGCGCAGTGCGCCGTAGGAATTGAGCACACCGATTTTCAGATCATGTACGTACGCTTTTTTTCCGTTGAGCAGACGATATAAAAAATTAAACTCGGCAAACCGCGCGGTCATATAATCTTCAAAGCCGGGTTCTTCATTCATCAGCCTGACGACCGGCGGACCGCCGAGACTGATGCCTTCCGGGAATTCCCGCAGCGCCGCCCGCAGAAACGCCGCCCAGTCTGCGGCGAACCGGTTGATTCCATTGCCCGGTTCAACTTCCCAGAATCCAATGCGCGAACTGCGGCGCACACGGTGGTCCACCGTCATCAACCGGCGAACGTCCTGCGGAACAGAAACGGCCGTAACAATTTCGTCAAAACCAGCGGAAATAAAATCCGGAGATGACGGTTCAAGGCCGACCCACGAATCGCCCCAGAACATCCGGACGCGGACATTGCGGCGGTGCTGATGAAATCCGGCGGTAAAACGCGGCGCAAAATCCTGTGCAACTTCACGTTGAAGTTCCAGCAATTCCAGATAACCGGCATGCTTTTCGTCGTTCGTTGAGCGAACCACACCGAAATCAAACAGGCTGTTCAGATCAAAGGTTTTGTTAAAGCGCGCTTCATAACGCTCAATAAAGCTGCGTCCGAGAATCATGCAGGGTCCATACCAGTCACGGAACGCGCCGGTGGGATAAAGCTGATTGAAAAAATAAAATGCAAACTGAGTCGGGCGAACCATGGACGCGACATCAAGATCAAGAATGCGCTGATAATCGTTGAGCACGATCTGTTGCGCATTGGTTGAAAACATATCCAGCCGGATGCCGGTGTCTTCATCCACAATCGAAAAACCGGCGCTGTATTCACTGCCGGCAGCGGCGGAAAAAATTTCAATGGTGCCGTCTGTATAACCCCATCCGTCCGCCGGAATTTCTGTGCGCGCCGTTCTGTTCCATACTTTCCAGTATGGACGAAAAAACAGATCCTCTTCCAGCCGGTACGATTCGGGATATCCGTCCAGTAAATTCACAATGAGCGCGCCGGAATTTGCGGCGGTTACCGGTTTCGATGCAATGAAACGGCGCGGCCGGTATTGCGGATATAAGACCGGCCAGTCCGCATTGTTCAGCACTTTATAGGTTTGCATCGCCGTAAGCCCAGCTTCTTCTACAGCTTTGGACCCCGCCCGCGCGATCATCCAGACGGTGTTTCCGCCGGCGGCGATGATGCGCGCCGGTTCAAGCGGCGCAGTGCCAAGGTTCCACATCAATGTTGTCATTGGTCCGGCGTCCGGCGCCACGCGGAAAAATTCTTTTTCCTTCAACCGGTTTGTAACGGAAAGTTCCGCGCCGTTTCCGGCGAGCAGATTGCCGACGCGCGTCCACGCGCCGGAATTTAAATCGGATGAAGATGAAACCGAATAAAGCTGTCCCGTTGCGCCAGTCCATGAAATCACAACATTTGTTTGCGCCGGAGAAATGGTCAGTGTTGCATCCGAAAAATTATAATTAAAATAAAGGAGCAGAACCGCGACGATCCATTTGAATCTGTATATTCCGGAATTCATTATTACCTCATTCATTAATCATCTGATTCCGTCGAAAACTTAGGGCGCAATATTTTTGCGTATTCAGGCATCTCCATTCCGTCAACGCAAAGCGCGCCGGGCTTCCATGAAAAGCGTTTGTTCATTTTATCTTTTGCTTGAGAAATTTTTTCCTTAAATCCGGCGGCGCCTGCCAAATTATTCTGTTCCAAAGGATCCGCAGCCAAATCATAAACTTCCCACCGGTTTTCTTTACTGCTGTAAATATATTTATAATTCCCTGAAACCAGCATGTCTTCCCACAATCGGGAGTAGGCTTCGTTTTTCCAGTTTTTCGCGTTCCCGCAAAGTAATTCTTTCAGGCTTTCGCCCTGCATTCCGGAAACAGAATTTTTGAGTCCGGCCAAATCCAGCAGCGTCGGCATAATGTCAATCAATTCGACGATTTCCTGAACATTACGTTCAGGCTTTATGTCAGGCAGCCATTTTTCGGGAACAGAAATAATCAGCGGAATCCGGGCAGAACCGTCGTACATACAGCTTTTGAAAAAACGTCCCCGTTCCCCCAGCATATTTCCATGGTCGGAAGTGAAAACAATAATTGTATCCTCTTCCATGCCGCGCTGTTTTAATTCGTTCAGAATCAGTCCGATCTGATCATCTACAAATGTAATACTTGCCAAGTAGCTCTGTGTTAAATCGCGCAGCATGTCTTTATTTGCAATGTGCTGCCGCTGCTGATTGCGCGGCATTCCAGGGCGGGCGTTAATAATCTCTTGCGGAATTTCTGGTAGAGGAATTTCTTTATCCCGGTACATTGAAAAATACGGTTCAGGAAGAACGTACGGCGAATGCGGACGGTTAAATGATGTAAAAAGAAACCATGGCCGGCCGGTATTCTGCCGCCGGATAAACTCAACGGCATATCTTCCGATCCATGATGTTTCGTAATCCGCAATATCATGCGCATATTCCCCGTAATCACGGCCAAGCGGATCGCTCGCATAAATCTGACTTCCGGGTTTTCGTGAATACCGGTTCTTCACCGGATCGCCGTATTTCTGTGTTATAAAAAAGTCATAACTGTTTTCAAATTGCGTACCTTCATTTCGATAAGAATAAAATTCATCAAAGCCGTAGTCCGGTCCTTTAGGCTGAAAATGAAGTTTCCCTGAAATTGCAGTTTTATAACCGAAATACTGAAAAATTGACGGAAGAAAAATTTCACCGGCGTTAACATTGTGCTTGTTTGAAAGAACGCCATGCACCGGTGTGTACCGTGACGTAAATAATGAATTCCGCGCCGGAACACAGACCGGAGAAGCACTGTAGGCCCGGCTGAAACGAACGCTGTTTTCTGCTAAACGGTCAAGATTGGGAGTTTTTACCACCGGATGCCCGGCGCAGCTCATGGCATCCCAGCGCATTTCATCAACCATCAGAAACAGAACATTCGGCCGCGGCTTTTCTGCGGCTTTTGCCGCACTGAAAATTGAAACAAAACAAACTGCACGCGAGACTCCGCAGTTTAATACCGTCATCAAATTTTTTATTATGCTTCTTTTCATTAATCAAACATCTTTCATCGATTTAACTGCTCAGCAATAAAGTCTGCACACTGTTTTACGATTTCCGGTTTCACTGGAACCGGATTGTATTCAGCATCTTTTTTCCAGCCATGTCCTGCATTTGCTACAGTAAGAAACCGGAACGAAGCGGTGACTTCTTCTGCGCGGCTCTGCATCAATTCCATTTGCCGGTATGAAATCGTCCGGTCCGTATCGCCGAGAGCAAACATCATCGGCGGTGAATCTTTCTTCATATACAGAACCGGACTGATCTCCTGTTTTATCCGGATAACTTCTTCCGGCGAAGTGCCTGCGATGAAAATACGGTTTCGCCAGCGATGATGATAGGCCGCGTCTGAGGCCAGATCAAATAACTGATAATGTACAAAGTCCGACGGACCAAACCACGAAATTCCGGCGGCGGGCTGAACGGAATGCGGCAGAAGAGATGGATCGCCAGGAAAAGATTCCGGCGGACTCAGTGCTGTCATTTGTGCCAGATGACCTCCGGCGGATCCGCCCCAGACCGCAATCCGTTCTGAATCAAAACTGTATTTTTCCGCATTTTTTACGAGGAACCGGATACTGTCCTTACAATTGGTAACACAGTCGTGGATAAGAACATTATCGGGATCAAAGTTGCACAGACGATAGCCGACCGATACAACCGCAAATCCTCTACCGGTCATCTCCTCTAAAACTAATGTGTCAATATCTTCTTTTGCACCCAGCTGCCATCCACCGCCATGAAACCAGACAATAACCGGCACCGGTTTTTGTGCATTTTCATTTGGCATGTAAATACCTATCAGGCCGAACCAGTCATTCGTCTGTTTATACAGAACATTCCGGTAAACCGGCGCAGAACGGGGATATGAACGGATGTTTATCGTTAATCGTTCAAGCCGGTCGGCCTGCCAGACATCAATTTTCGTTTGAAAAGATGATGTATCCTCGACCGTATCAGAAAAGGCGGCAAAACTTTTCAGTACAGCCATAAGTAACATTATGTTTGCCGTTTTTTTCATTTCAGTTTTTCTTTTTGAAATTCAGCTAAACTCCCCGCGGTAAACCACGGGGTATTTCCGCTGATTTTTGAGAAACCGGCAGGCAATGCTACTTTTGATAAACGGCCTGTTCTTCTTTAGTCAGAATTCCGTCTTTATTTGCATCCATCATCTCGAACTTTGCTTCCGCTTTTTCTTTGCTGAAATTCCAGCCTTTTTTCTGCGCCAGTCTTTCGGCAAACCGGAGATATTCTTCTTTGGTCATTCCTTCAACTTGATCGGCCGATGCAAAACCGGCGGCCAATAAAACGATACCTGCTATAGCGACTAACCTTTTCATCTGCTTCCGTCTCCTTTCTGTTGCTGTGTTCATTTCTGCGGACCGGATAATCCGCGAAATACCGGTTCAATCATTTCCTTTTCCAGTTCATCCCACAGTGCTTTAAGCTGGTCCACTTTTTCCGGATACTGATTGATTAAATCTATTTTTTCTCCGATATCGTTCGATAAATTCATCAACTGAACCGCCGGTCCGGTTTTTACCAACTTCAAATCATCATAACGAATGGCATACCGGTCCTGATCAAACTTGCGCCACCACAGCATCCGGTGCGGACGTTCATTATTTTTTCCGGCGACATACGGAACCAGATTTACACCGTCCAGCGGCCGGTCGGCGGACGGCGCTGCGCCCGCAGCCGCAACCATTGTCGCCGCAATGTCCAGCGACGAAACCGGCAGTTCATACACTTTATTTTCCGGCAGAACTCCGGGCCAGCTCATCAAAAACGGAACCCGCACACCGCCGTCGTACAAACTGCTTTTCCCGCCGCGCAACGGCTGATTGTTCGATCCGTTGTTCCATGCACCGCCGTTATCCGACAGGAAAAAAATCAGGGTATTCTGTTTAAGATTCAACTCGTCAAGCAGGCTGAGAATTTCGCCGACACCGTCATCCACTGCACTGAGCATTGCGGCATACGTGCGGCGGTTTTTATCCTGAATATCCTGATGCCGCGACAGATATTTTTCAGTCGCTTCCAGCGGAGTATGCGGCGCGTTATATGCAAGGTACAAAAAGAACGGCGTATCTTTGCTGTCCCGGATAAACTGCAGCGCTTCACGCGTCAGAATATCCGTCAGATATCCGGTTTCTTCCGCCGGTTCTCCGTTGCGTTCCAGCGGTGTTAAATACTCGGAACTGCCGGAATTCTTCCGCAGCGCTGCATATTCCGCCGGAAAATAACGGTGTCCACCGCCGGTGAATCCGTAAAAATAATCAAACCCGCGCCGGTTTGGATGAAACTGCGGATGATCGCCAAGATGCCATTTACCGACCGCGCCGGTACGATATCCGGCAGACTTCATCAAATCGCCCAGCGTGTTTTCGCTCAACGGCAGGCCGATCGTCGGATCGGTCCGGTCATACGCCGGATTGCGTTCAAATCCGAACCGCTGCGGAATCCGTCCGGTCATTAAACCGGCGCGGCTCGGGCCGCAAACCGGGTATGTCACATACGCTTCCGTAAAGCGCACGCCTTCTTTCGCCATACCGTCCAGAAAGGGTGTTTTAATATCGCTGCTGCCTTGAAAACCGGTATCGGCATAGCCCTGATCGTCCGTCAGAATAATTACAATATTCGGCACCGAAATTTTTTCCGCATGAATTGTTCCGGAAAAAGAAAACGCAATTCCGGCGGTCAGCAGATTTTTGTTGATCATAATTTTTCTCCTGCAAATTAATATGCCCGGATTTCAAAAATACGCGCGGACGCATCGCCGCCGGTTTTCGTAACCAGCACGCGAAGGCGATCGGTTGTTACCGGATCAAGCTGATGAATGCGCAAACGCTGAATATTTCCGCGCTCCGCAGCAATCGTCTGCCACGAATGATTAATCCACGCCTGAAGTTCATAATCGCTGACGCGCTCAGGAATTCCTGGATTATCGACGTACTGCCAGCGGTCAAGGTTTGTATCAAATATCAGACGCACTTCTTTGATTTCCTGCGGTTTTTCCCAAGCCAGCTGAACCCACTGCGGCAGCGGCTGAGCCGGATCCGACGACCACATATTTACCGAGCCGTCCGGCAGACAGCGGGTCAGTCCGTTAATCACATTTTCCGCCGAAAAGTCATAATCCCATTGCAGCGCCGGTTGCGCAAAGAATGCCGGAAGTGTTTTGTCCTCATACACTTCTTCGCCTTTGTATGAGAAAAACGAACACATCTGCGGCGGATTTGACTGGCTTTGCAGCCAGTAGACCTTCGCGGCCGAACCCGATTTTTCTGAAAACCGCATGACCAGAAATTTTCCGGCGATGTTCTGATTCACTTCCACCGGCAATATTCCGCTGAAATTCGCCGGAATTGTAACCGGGATTTTTACCGCCGCCTTTATATTTTTAAAATCGCGGAACTGCAGCGATGCATGAATATTAAGAAAAACTTCGCAGTCTGTTTTCTGCGTGTTTTCAACATAGAAATTCAGCGTACCGATCTTCTGCTGTTTTCCCACCGGACACATCACCCACCGCGCGCACAGCGGCAGTGTTTTTACGCCTTTCTGCAGCGTTCCCGGACGCCGGTAATAATCCGCATCAATTTCCCACACATCCTGTACGCTGGATGCGGTGCAAACCGCGTTGCGCGCCAGATCCGCCGGATCTTCATTTTTAAGCGCCGGAATATATTGATCATCACGCAGCAGACGCTGCTGCAGCTCATGGATATGATCGCGGCCGACATCCCGCGGAGTGATTCCGCGTCCGGCAGCCATCGCCGCCGCCGTTCCGGCGGCCTGGCCGGTCGTTGCGCAGGTCATCATAATCCGTGTGGTTCCCAGCGCATAATGCGACACGCTAATGCATCGTCCGGCCATTAAGAGATTTGTAATATTTTTTGAATACAAACACCTGAACGGAATTCCGCCGCCCATCGGCACTCTGTAATTGCACTCAAAAGGTCCCTCGGTGGAAAAAATTCCTAACGGATGGTGCACATCCACATACCAGCCGTAATGCGTAATTGAATCTTCAAACCAGCGCGCGCCCAGAACATCATTAAGATTTAATACATAGTCTCCCTCCAGGCGGCGTGATTCGCGCCGGCCTAAAAACACGCCGACATTATCTACATCATATTTCTCCGCCTTTAATTTTTCCGGCCACCGGTTTTTTAAAAAATCCACATAGCCGAAAGAAATTCGAATCAGATAATCGCGCGCCTCTTCCGCCTGCCAGAGATCATCAGTATCGCCGGGATATTCGATCCACCAGTAGCGCATTCCCAGCCCGGCAATAGGACGGGAAAAACCTTTCGGAAGCTGTGCTGCCCACGGTTTCGGCGTGAATTGAACCGGCGATCCTGTATTTCTTAACAGCGGCCCGCCTTCACTGTTCAGACAGGCGCTCATGGTGATATTATCCGCCAGTTCCGGCGCAACAGCTTCATTAAATTCTGATCTGGCTTCACGTCCCAGCCGGAAATCAGCGCTGGCATAATATCCGACCCAGCCGTCACCCGTACAATCAATAAACAGCGCTCCATAAAATTCAAAGCGACGTCCGTCCAGCGTATGTACCGCTTTCACGCCTTTAATGACTTCATCGGATGTCATCAATACACCATCCACCCGCATATTTAAAAACACGGTCAGATTCGTTTCGGCATCCGCAAGCTGCTGAAACGCCGGGCTGAATCCGCCGCTTGTGCTGATGGCGTGCATCATTACGGCCTCATTAATAATTCCGCCTTCACGCATGTGCGCGTTTTTGGAACCGGCGCCGTTCATACGGACTGCAAATTCGTAACCGCTGTTTCCTCCCAGTACGGGACGGTCCTGAATCAGCGCAGTTCTGGCGCCGTGCCGTGCCGCCGCAATCGCGGCCGACGTTCCGGCGGGTCCGCCGCCGATAACGATCACATCAAATCCGTCAAAAATTTCCGGTTGCAAATCCAACCCTGTATATTTCGCGCGCGCATCCGCCAGCGCTTCAAACGGCGGCGGAACAAATGCCGGATCCAGCGTCAGAACCAGCGCGTCGCAGCGGCCGTAATATCCGGTCTGATCCATCAGGCGGAGTCCGGTTTCGCCTGCCGTTAAATCATACGACCCGCCGTTCTGCCACACCCATTCTTCACCGGGATCATTGCCCAGAAGTCCGCTGATTTTTTCTCCGACCTGAACCTTGAATGTTCCGGGCGCGAACCCGGCATCCCAGTTTCTTGAGCGCACCCATAATGTATACGATCCCGGTTTTTTCACTGAGATTGTTGTAACCGCATCTTTAACCGGCGTGCCGGTTCCGCCGGCGAGAAGATATCCTGAACCCATCAGGTGAATAAACTGCGTATCGTGATACCAGCCGCCGTAATCTGAAAAATCCTCCGCATCAATCCAGATGGTTCCGGGAACAACCTCTTCCAGCACCGGCCGGCTGTTTTTTTGCAACGCCTGCGACACAAACGGAGCGGGATACTGCCCAAACGCTCCGTTCAAAAAAGTTAACAGGCTGAGCATATATGTAATAATAATTTTTTTCTGATTCACTGGGTTCCTCCATTCTTTATTTTGTCAAATCGAGCAGTTCTTCAAAGCGGGCTTCATGATTCAGCGCCGGCGGGGATACCGTTTCAAGCCACGCATGCAATTCACTTCTCATCCGCCATGTTTTTTCCGGAAATTCCTCTGTCACATTTTTCAACAGCATCGGATCGGCAGTGAATCCAAACAGCTCTTCCTGCGCCGGAATTCCGGCGGGGAATTTTTTATATAACCCGGGCACCGTTGCAGTGCGAACCAGCAAAACATCGTCCGTTGTAATTAATGCGCCGAACAGCGGACAGCGCGTCGAGTCCTGCCGGTTCCGTTCGCCAAGTTCATAGCCGTACGACCAGCGCGTGGAGTGCAGGCCTGCCGCCGGCAGAATTGCGCGCGGTGTTGACTCGGCCTGCTCCGCTAAAAACGGACGCAGCGATTTCCCGTCAATATTTTCCGGCAGAGCAATTCCGACGGCATCCATAAACGTCGGAAAAATATCGATGAGTGAAACGACGCCGGCGGTGGTTCCGCGCCGGGTGACGCTGGCGCCGGAAATGATGAGCGGCACGCGCAGTCCGCCGATCCAGCCGGTGCCTTTGCCGCCTTTGAACGGCGCGTTGTACGGCGGCATATTGATCGGCTGACCGTTGTCCGTTGAAAAAACAAACAGTGTATTATCGAACTGTCCATTCTGTTTCAGCAGATCGCCGATTTTTTTCAGAAAATCATCCACAGCACGCAGGTGCCCGGCGAACTGATCGGTAAAACGAATGCCGGAATTAAAGTGGTCGGTATAATGATCCGGCGGCGGATCAAGCGGTCCGTGGTTCGACATTGGACTGTAATATAACACGAACGGTTTGCTGTTTTTTACAGCGTTGCCAGCGAATGCCAGTGCTTTTTCATTAAACAGATCCGTCAGAAATTCGCCGGCGGGGCGTTTCGGAACGGCACTGCGGTTTTCCCAAAGATCGGCGGATTCGTAATAGGTGGTTGCATAAGAGTTGTAACCGAAATAATAGGTGAAGCCTTGATCGAGCGGATGATCACCGGCAATCGCCGACGATTTAAAGCCCGGCGTACCGGCGGCGGCAGGATCATTCCGCGCGATGTGCCATTTGCCGACCACCCCGCATTCATAACCCGCCTGTTTGAGCGGCTGCGTCAGACACGGAAAGGTTTTCAACAGACCGGTCTGTTCAATATCCGCGTTATCATAGATGCGCCAGCGCTGTTGAAACGTTCCGGTTAAAAGTCCGGCACGTGACGGTCCGCAGATAGACGCCGTTGCAAACGCGCGGTCAAACACCACGCCGTTATCCGCCAGTGCTGCGAGCGCCGGCATCGCCTCTTGCGCCGTTAAAATATGCCGTTCCAGATCAACTCCGGCGGCTTTGCCTTTCCACTGCCGGTACAGTTCGACAATTTCAGGCTCTATGTTTTCCGGCGTCAGCCGTTTTGCATACGGCGGAATCCAGCCGGGACCGACATCGTCCAGCAGCACAAACACAAAATTCGGCCGGCTGTTTTCCGCCGCACCGAGCAGTCCTCCGGCGAGCGCAAGTGTTGATGTGATGAGCGATTTTTTCATAATTTATTTGCCGGTTTTAAATTCGCCGAACACATGCGGCAGTCCGGCGGCGTATTGTTTCAGCAGCGTTTGCATTTCCTGCAGCACCGGCACAAATGCCGGATCGGCGGCAAGATTTTTCTGTTCCGCCGGATCATCATTTAAATTAAACAGCTGATCGCAGTCGGAGTACGCCGGAAATTTCCGGCGGAACCATTGCGGCGAACCGCGCGTCGATCCGTCCCAGATCACTTTATCCGCTTCCAGCAGCGGTTGAAGTTCCGGCGGATAACGCAGTGCAATATATTTCCACTTCTCCGTCACCACACCTTTGGCAAAACCGAATTCAAGAAAAATACTTTCGCGTACCGGCGACGAGCTGCCTTTCAGCAGCGGCAGTAAACTCACACCGTCAACCGCGCCGGGATTTACAATTCCGCCCACTGCTTCAACCAGCGTCGGCAGCCAGTCGATCGACGCCGCCAGCCGGCCACAAACTGTTCCGGCGCTCACCACCCCCGGCCATTTCACAATCATCGGAACATTCACGCCGGCTTCATACAGCATCCGTTTTCCGGCGCTCTGATGATCGCTGAGCAGAACCACTATCGTGCGTTCCGCAATGCCCTCTTCTTCGAGCGTGCGCAGCAGCGCACCGACTGAATCGTCGAGCCAGGTGATGATCGCCGCATTTTCATTTTTAATTCCGGCAGCGGACACCCGCGCAAACACATCGTCGAGCGGCGGCTGAACATCCGGAACATTTTCCAGAAAACCGGCGGGCGTCGCGCGCGGATCGCGCTTACGCAGATTCACCTGCATACCGTCGGACGAAGCAATGCCGTGCGGCAGCGGACTGGCATAATAAAGGAAGAACGGCTGCTTGCTGTTCGCACGAATAAAATGAATCGCTCCTTCCGTTACCCACGGTGAATTATCAAACTGAATTTCTTCAATCGGAAACGCCTCTTTATTCTCCCAGTAAAGGCGGTCAACCACATCAAAACCGGTCTGCGCTTTTACACGCGCGACAGTTTCCGCATAATGCTCTTTCAGTTTTTTCAGTGCCGCCGGATCACGCGCATCGCTGCCGAAATTCAGATACGGGCGCTGCAGCGAAATGCGGTCGTTATGATATTTGCCGACCATCGCCGTGGCATAGCCCAGTTCATTAAAATAATGCGCAATTGTTTTTTCTCCGCCGCCCGCTTCGATGAACACGCCGGATTTCCCCTGCAGTTCAACATTCTCCAGACTCACCGGTTTATCCGCCGGAATTTCCTGCGCCAGCCGGTTATTTTTGCCGGCATATTTTCCGGTGAGAAACGCATAGCGGCTCGGAACGCAAACCGGACTGGTGACATATCCACGCAAAAATTTCATGCCGTCTTTCGCGAGCTGATCCATGTGCGGCGACAGCACCAAGCCGGATCCCCGATAGCAGCTGATTTCATTAAAATCCAGATCGTCCAGATGAATAAAAACCACATTCGGTTTTTCATTGCCGGCGGCAGTCGCCACCGAAAATCCGGAAAGCGCCATTATCATTCTAATTATTTTTTTCATCGTGCACCTTTCTGCAGCTCATACGGCTGTAATTTAAAAATTTCTTTTTCGCCCGCCGGATTATACACCGCCGCCGTTTGCGGCGCCGGACTGTTGTTTGCCACAATCCATTGGTTTACTGCCGGAAAAAATACCGCATCCACTGCCGGATTTTCCGAACTGCATTGGCTCAGCTCATCCTCCTTGCCGGCGAGCCACAGCAGAATCCGGCGCAACGCCTGTACCTGTTCCGGAACACAATCAATCCGCGAAAGATACACTGCGCGGCCGGCGCCGTATTCATGCGCGGCCAGCAAAACATGATTGTTTTGCGCGGCTAGAATCTGCACCGTCGGCTGTGCCGGAAACACATTGGTTTCCAGCGCCGGTACCGGCAGATTCTTTAAAAAATGGTTTTCCGGCGGCACGGTTTTCGCCGGCGCGCAATTCCGTGTTGCGCCGGATTCTTTATCGACACCGAAGACATCCGCCAATTGGAAAATACGGTTCGCACCGGCGTGTGCCGATGGATCGCTGACGCCAAGCAGCGCGCCGCCGGATTTTACAAATGCACGAATTTTTTCCTGCACATCCAGATCCGCCCACAGTTTTCCGCCGCTCCACGCCGAACCCTCGCGACCTTCATTAATCAGCACGTCAATTGAATCCAGCGCACCGGTTTTTATATCGTCAAAATTCAAAAATGAAACGTCGAACGGCAGACCGGAAAGCGCTTCAGAAAGTCCGCGCCCGTTAAATTTTTCATACCAGCGCGGACCGGTCATCCACGACCGGCATCTGCCCCACGCATTTAAAATTCCGACACGCGCCACGGTGTACGGCTTCTGTCCGCCGACCGTTTCAATAATATCGCGGAACTCGTTGCAGATGGATTCCACTGCCGCAACAAACGCTTCATCTTTCGCCGCTAAACTTAAATATCCGCCGTAACCGATCCGGTCGATCACCGGATTGCGCAGCAGTGCACGCCGCGCCGCAACCCACATCTGCCGGGCGGTTCCGGCGGTGTTATGCTGACCGTCAAACAAGTCCGGAAAAAGATACGGCTGCATGCGTATCTCTTTTTTGATGCTGCCGGGAATGTCGGCAATCCGGCGCAAATCTTCGCCGCAGGTTACAGAACCGACAACATAATCGAATCCGGTTTCAGGAAACCCGGCGAGGTACGGCTCGGCGCCGATCCAGTGATCGCCGAAAAAGAACATCGAAATTTTTCCGGCGGCGTGAATCAGTTCATTCACTTTGCCGGCATAGGCGCGGACAAATTTCTGAACGAAATCCATCCAGTCTTTCACCGCCTGATCGGGAATCCGGTGCGCACCGTTATAACTTCCGCCGTCAATAAATGTTTCGAGCGCCGGACGGTAGCCGTGTTCCTGTTCAAAGAGTTCCAGTGCATATGGACTGACGGCATCGTGATAGCCGAACCAGTCGGTATGGCGCGGCGAACCGTCGGTGCCGCCGGTAATGGTGAAATGATAAAAGAGCGATGTCAGCCGCACGACATCCACCTCCGGATTTTTTTCCAACCAGTGTTTCAACCAGTCGAGCAGATAATTTCCGGCGGAGGGGAAACGCGGATCAATTCCCATCGCTTCGCGGCGCGTCCAGCCGTTGGTCAGATGGTTATACATCGACGTCGGCTCCCAGATCTGCCGGACAAAAAAGTTCACCGTATAAACATGTCCCGGCGCCGGCGCTTGAATGATCACTGTTCCGGAATTTTTATCCGCGCTCCAGTTTTCCGGCGCGACAAGATCACCGGTTGTGCGATCGATCACTTCCCACCAGTTTTGCGGATCGTCGTCCCAATCGATTTCAAACTGGCGCGCGAAAAAACCGGCGAGCAGTTCAATTGTCAGCGGAGAATTTCCCGCTGTGCGCGGATCGCTCATTAAAACGCGGTGGTGTACAAACTGCCGGTGCGCATAGGCATAATCCTGATCGGCGCGGATCAGACACAGCGTAGAATATACCGTTGCGCCCAGTGCGTTGATGCCGGCGGAAAGTTCCGTGCCGTCAGAATTGCGCACGGCATCCGCACCCCACCGGCGCATCAGCTCCGCTGTCTCTTTTTCATAGCCCGCTTCAGCAGGCAGTGTAACCCGTCCGTAATTCATTTCGATTCCTGTAAATTAATGGTCGAAGCATTTTTAAAAATCAGTGTTTGAGGATAAGCCGATGCCGTGACGGCAGCCGTTCCGGCAGAAAACGTCCGCACAACATTGCCCATGGCGTCCAGCAGCTGGATTCCGCCGGCATCCGCCTTGAAGGAAATGTTTTTCTTCGTTCCGCCGGCACGTGTTTGAAACAGCGTGAAAAATGCAATCAGCCGGTCATTACCGCGGGAGAATTCATAGACAAACAGATCCTCTGTTTCGGCAAGCTTGCGTTCAAAACGCGCACCGGCATACACATCTGCAAATGCGCCGATCGCGCCGTAGGCAAAACGCGGGCAGAAATAATAATCCAGATAGCCCCAGCCCGCCGGCGTCCCGCCGTCCGCCGGCGGAATCTGCATACGCGGACCGCCCTGCCAGCGGGTCGCATAAAACAGCCAGCCTTCGGCACCGTTCGCCCGGCCGAAGAAAAGTTTCTGCATGTGCGTCACGGCCTGGGAGATTTCTTTATCAAGCCGCCACGCCGCGTCACCGCCTTCGGTTTGAATGAATGAAATGTTTTTAGCGCCGGCGCGTTCTGCGATGGCATTCAAATTTTCATAATGCGTGCGAATGCGTGTTAAATCGCCGTGCGCATGAAACGGAATAAACGGTGAATCGAGCGCCGCCGTTAAAATTCCGGTTGTCTTCTCTTGTTTAATCAGATCATCCGGCGCGGCAAGCGGCGTCAGTCCGCCGCAAAGCAGTTTAACGGGCCGGGAAAGTTTGCGGCTTTCTTCCGCCGCAATTTGAAAAATCTCAATATATTCATCTGCGGTTCCACGCCAGAAATGATCGTTATCCGGCTCGTTCATCACTTCAACAAATGCGGCGTGTTTTGCATACCGGGAGAGAAATTCTCCGGCGAAGCGCCGGAAACATTCAGTTTCCGGCGGAAGCTGCCACCACGCCGCCGCACCGGAATTTCCGGCGCGCTGCATCCACGGCAGGCCGCCCAGCTGCAGTGCAACCTGAAATCCCTTTCCGGCGATCAAATCAACCAGCTGATCCTGCGCTGAATAATCGACCGGAAACCCGCCGGATTTCCGGTTGCTGTCCACCAGCGCCGAACAGCTGATCCGTTCAATGCTCAGTCCCAACCGCGCATCCAGTTCGAGTTCTTTATTAACTGTTTCATCCGCCGTCAACGGCGCCGGACAGAACGGACCGAAACTGTTTTTACCGTTCAGCCGCGCCGGAAACATGCACGACCCGAGAAAAAATTCTCCGTCCATACTCCAGCGGCTTCGCTGCGCTTCATTCGATGGCAGCACTGCAAAACTTTTCGGCAGGCGCGCAGCAACTGTTCCATTCTCAACCTGATCCAGCGTCAGCAGCCAGGTTCCGCGGCCGGTGATGTTAAAAATCAGTGTTTCGTCAACCGGACAGCGCAGCGTTTTTTTTGCAACCGGAATGCCGTTCCAGTCCCAAACCGTTAAGTGCAGTTCGCCGCGCTGGATATTGCCGGATGTACACCGGAGCTGAACGGTCTCGCCCGGAGAAAAAATCCAGTTGAACGGCGTTTCCGGTTCAATTGAAAAACCGGCGCGAATAGCGGCGGTTTCCTGCAGCCAGCCGGCGGAACTCAACGTCGCTTCCGTTTCAACCCGCCGCATTTCCGGCGCAAGGTTGAAGACGGACTGCCCCGCTAAGGAGAGTCCGCTCAACAACAAAACCGGAAGCATCCGCATCATGGAACCAGCTCCGCCTCTGTTGCATTTTTCAAACGCAGTGTTTGCGGATAAACACCGGCGGTGAGTGTGATGGTTCTTTCCGCCGGCGTAGAAATAATATTACCCATCGCATCAATTAATTCCGCACGGTCGGCGACGGTGCGAATTGAAATTGTTTTTTCCGGCGCCGGACCGGCATCGCTCTGCAGGACAAAAAAGCTGATCAGCCGGTCGGATCCTTTTGAAAATTCATACACGAAGAAAGAATCTGTTTCCGCCAGCTTCCGTTCAAAATGCGCGCCGGCATAAACATCCGCAAATGCTCCGATGGCGCCATAGGCAAAACGCGGGCAGAAATAATAATCCAGATAACCCCAGCCCGCCGGCGTTCCGCCGTCTTTCGCCGGAATCTGAACTCTTGGCCCGCCGTGCCAGCGGGTTGCATAGAACAACCAGCCGCGTGTGTTATTCGCCCAGGCATACAACACTTTCTGCAGCGCCGTTATCGCCTGAATTTTTTCATTCGCCAGACTCCACGCACAAATACCGCCTTCTGTTTGTACGAACGGCATATCCGGCTTGCCGGCGACGGTGCACATTTCGCGCAGAATTTCCATGTGCTTGCGCGCGCGCTCCAGCGTGCCGTGCGCATGAAATGAAAGATACGGCGCGTCAATTGTTCCGCTGACGATTTCCTGCATCCGCGCGCGCTTTACCGGATCTTCTTCCGATTTCACATCCGGTGCTTTCAGCGGCGTCATCCCGCCCGCCAGCAGCGGCGCAAGCCGGCGCGGCGCGGCGCGCACGGATTTGCGCGCAGTGAGCGCCGTTTGAAACAGATTAACATATTCCTGTCCGCTGCCGACCCAGAAATGCAGATTATCCGGCTCGTTCATGATTTCCATAAACGCCGTTCTGCCGGAATAACGGAGCAGAAACTGCTGAACCAGTTGAGAATACGCTTCCGGTTCCGGCGGACTCATCCAGAATGCATGTCCGGCGTCGGCATAATCTTTGCGCGTCATCCACGGCAGCGGAATAATCTGCAAGGCCAGATCCAAACCGGCGTCGGAAATCATATCCGCAATGCTGTCGAGCCGTGAAAAATCTGCCGGGAATCCGGCGGTGGAGCGGTTGTCCAGCATCAGTGCATCGTTATCAAAGCGTTCAATTTTCAAGCCGAGCCGCGCATCCAGCGCCAGCTCGCGCTGTGTTGTCTGCCGGTCGGTTAATCCCGGCGGTGTCATTGCGCCGAAGCTGTTTGTCCAGCCCGTCCGGCACGGAAACAAACAGGAGCCGAGAAAAAACTCTCCGTCCATGCCCCAGAAATTTCTTTTAAGTTCGTTCGATGGCAGCACCGCGAAACTTTTCGCCAACCGGCTGACGAATTCGCCGGATTCAAACAGATCGAGCGTCACCAGCCACGTGCCGCGTCCTTCAACAGAAAATGAAATCTGTTCATCGAACGGCGCGCACAACTGTTTCTGCCATACGGCATCACCGTTCCAGTTCCACGCCGTTAGAAACACATCGCCGGCGCGCAGTTTTGCATCCGAAAAAAGATGAAAGCTGATTTTTTCCGCCGGTGCAAAAACCCATTCATACGGCTTCGCCGGTTCAAGATGAATTCCTTTACGCAGCGTTTCTTCGTCGAATTCAAAACCGGTGTTCAACGCCGGAACCGCATTTTCTTTCAGCGCCGGCATCCGCCAGCTCAGCTCCGCCGCCGCAGCGTTTAATGATACGATGAACAGACACAACCGTTTTAACAGAACACGCATGATTATTTTTTCCAGAATTTTTCCATGAACGGATCGCTGGTGGAATCCAGCCACGCAACCACTTCAGCTTTCAATTCATCCATTACTTCGTCCTGATCCTGACCGCGAAAAACCGGCTTCATCTGATACGGATCGTTTTCGTTATCATATAATACTTCGCAGCCGTCGCCGGACATACTTTTGTATACGGCCTGCGTCAGCACATAGGTATATTTTTTTGTGCGGACGCCGCGCCAGTAACGGTCGGCTTCCTGATTTCCGTAAAACAGTCCTTTGTCAAACTGAATAAACGCTTTGCCGGGCGTTTCCATTTCCTGTCCGCGCATCAGCGGCGAAAAATCCGTGCCGTCCACCCGCGCCGGAACCGGCAGTTCCATCAGGCCGAGCAGCGACGGCATTAAATCAATGCTATTGAACGGTTCGTCCGTTTTTCCGGCGGGAATTTTTCCCGGCCACGAAATCAGCATCGGCACGCCGATGGATTCTTCATACCAGATTCCTTTGGTCATGCGTCCCTGCGACCCCAGCATTTCGCCGTGATCCGCCGTATAAACAATAATTGTATTTTCCAGCTCGCCGTTTTTTCTCAACGCTTCAAGCATCCGCCCGAACTGTTCGTCAATCGATGTAATTGCACCGAAATATCCCGGCAGTGTTTCGCAGGAGGAATCCTGCATTTTCCCGACCGGTCTCACATTCGGGCGGCGCTCAAGTTTTTCGCACGGCTGATACAGCGCTTCAAACCGCTCCGGCGCGGCATAACCGTAACCTAATGTTTTCTGCGGCTTGCCCGGATTCCATTTTGTTTCAAATCCCGGGCCGCCGCCGTTGTGCGGCGGCGCATACGAAACAACCAGCGCAAACGGTTTAGATGTATCGCGCACCGCGTTTTTATTCAGAATAAAATCAAGCGCTTTATCCGTTGTGCGCTCCGGTATCCAGCCCTCTTCACGAATAATTTCCGGCGTGTCGCCGTAATAGGTCGGCGTAAAATGCCAGTGCATCACACTCTTAAACCAGTAATCCCAGCCGTGCCGCCGGTCGCGCGGCACAAAATCTTTATGATGCCCTTTCGGATCGCCGTTTAAATGCCACTTTCCGACATAACCAGTGCTGTAGCCGTTCTGCTTTAGCACATCGCCCAGCGTTTCGCCGGTCAGCGGCAGTGCGCAGTCATTACTGTGCACCGTATTATTCTGTGTATAGCAGCCCGTTAAAAGACACGCGCGGTTCGGCGATGAAATCGGCACTTCCGCTACCGCCGAGGTAAAAACAAGCGCGCGTTTGGCAAAATCGTCAAACACCGGCGTGATCACCGGATCTTCATGCATAAACCCCATGGCCTGCCGGCGGTGCTGATCAGAAAAAACAAACAGCAGATTCGGGCGTTTCCGTTTTAACGTAACTCCTGCCGTCGACGCAGCAAAGGTTCCTGCCATTGCTGTTGTTGATATAAACTCTCTGCGTTTCATCATAACTGCACGTCCTTATTTTGTGTTTCTGCGACCTATTACACTAAAATTAATGCATTGATTAAACCCTGTCAACTTAAACGGCTCGATTTTTACAATTTATCCAGGCATATCAGTGTCGAAAAAGAAGCGTTTTTTTTGATTAACCCGGCGTACAGGCTTTTAAAGGCTCTCAGAAATCGAATGGAAGATCTTTATGAAATTTCAGAGCGGCTTGATGAGGAATTCAGATTGAGAAGATCTTAGACTGTAAACTTATAATTTTTCGCGGGCTTTTGTTTGAAAATATAGTGAACCGCTCCACGGGCTGAAGCCTGTGGAGCAGTTCACTAAAATACGAAACCCCTAAAGTATGATTCATGTCACAGAGACTTCGTTGCTTGTCGGGGGAAGTTGGTAGATTGTAAAAGCAAGAGTCCGGTTGGAGGCGGAAAAATTCCATGCCAGAATGAACCTTTCTTCATTCAGTGAAAACAAAGGAAAGGAACATCGGCATGGAACAGGCAGAGCGTAGCACACCTCACCCGCGCAAAGGAAAACAGTTGAGTCAGGAAGAACGCATTCAGATTGAAGTGCTGTTGCGTTCCGGCGAAACCGCAGTTCACATCGCAAGGCTGCTCGGACGGTCGGAACGCACCGTCAGGCGGGAACGTCAGCGCGGCTGGCTGACCTGCCGTACCGGGCGCGATTCAGCCGAAGAGCGCTATAATGCAGTACGGGGTCAGACGGTGTATGAACGCCGGCGGAAAACGCAGGTTCCGGCAGTAATCGATCCGCAGTTGGCGGCGTTTCCGGTTGAACAGATTGCGCTCAAGCGATGCTCTCCGGCGGTGGCCGCGTACCGGATGAAAGATGAGCCCTATGCGGTGTGTATGAAAACGGTTTATCATCTGATTAATCACGGCAGAGTCCCCGGGGTGAGTGATGAGTCACTGTGGGAAAAGCGGCAGCGCAAACGCCGGTATCGTCCGGTTCACCGTATCCGTAAGCGTGCGGTGGCACCGGGACACAGTATTACAGACCGGCCGGCAGCGGTTGAAACCCGGGGCGAGTTCGGCCATTGGGAGATCGACCTGATCGTTAGTGAGAAAGGCGCACTGCTCTCATTAACGGAACGCAAAACCCGGCGGCTGATCCTGCGGAAACTGAAAAGCCGGAGTCAGGCGGCGGTGATTCGTGTACTCAATGAGATCGAACGGCAGATGGGGGTCGAGGCGTTCCGGAGCGTATTTAAAAGCATTACCCCGGATAACGGGAGTGAACTGCTTGATCATGCGGGAATGGAACGTTCCGTTGGCAGGGGCAGGCGGACGCATCTGTATTATGCCCATCCGTACAGTGCGTGGGAACGCGGCGGCAATGAGAATACCAACCGGTTCATCCGGCGGTTTATTCCGAAAGGGAGAAAGCCGGGACGCATCAGCAGAAAAATGCTTCACGAGATCGAACTATGGATTAACACCTATCCACGCAAGATTTTAAATTTTGAAACAGCGGAAGAACGGTTCAATCAGGAAATCGCGGCATGAATCAAAAAGCTTCAACCGGACACTTGCTTTTACAATCTACCCTTGTCGGGGGAAGTTCCATTTTTCAAAACAGATTGTTTGTAAAAGCTGATTATGCCTGTATTTTTATAACCCGTAGCAGAAAATCCCGGCTTTTAAGGCCGGGGGATAAAATGAAATCCATACTTCGGACTGTTTTGCCGGAACGGAGCAATTATGCAGAAGACCGGAAGCTGCGGGCTTCCGCCGGCGGGGTGCTTCACTTTGTTTCTTGCCTTGTCCCGACCCCCTTGTCTATCTTTTCACCTGCTTTATGCTGCACCCCTGTAGCTCAGCTGGATAGAGCATCGGATTTCTAATCCGACGGTCACAGGTTCGAATCCTGTCGGGGGTGCCAAATTTTAATGAAAAATGAAGTCTGAAATCTGAAAAATAATAATGCTGTTTTTTCAGAGCGCGGGTTTCAGCAGGCAGGTTTTATATGACGCACTCATGGGTGGAAATTGATCTCGGCGCACTGAAGGAAAATGTTCAGTCGTTGCGCCGTTCTATTCCGCCGGATGTCGAAATTATTTTTGTTGTTAAAGCCGATGCTTACAACCACGGAATTATTCCGGTATCATGCGCCGCCGCTGAAGCGGGTGTGAAATGGCTGGCAGTGGCTTATCTTGATGAGGCTCTGAAGATTCGTGCGGCGCTGCCGGACGTTAACATTCTTATTCTCGGTGTGCTCGATTCCGGTGATGTTGCAACGGCGTATCGGAATCACATCATTCCGATTCTCGCCAATGGTGATCATGCCCGCGCATTGGCAGCTGAAGCGGCGCGGCTGGGAATTGAGCTGCCGGTGCACCTGAAGATTGATACCGGTATGGGGCGGCTCGGCTGTCCGTGGAACGGAGTTGAAGCGCTGGCCGCTGAACTTAAAAAATTCCCGGCACTGAAAATTTCCGGTGCGTGCAGTCACTTTGCCGCCGTTGAGCCGGATTCACCGCACGGCGCAACAATGCAGGTTGAACGTTTTGAAACGGCATTACATTTTCTACCGGAAAATATTTTTAAACATATTTCCAGCAGCCGCGCCGCACTTTTCTTTCCTGAGTGGGATTTTAGCGGCATTCGCCAGGGCATTGTGCTGTACGGCTACGGCACCGGTCATCCGGACGGGCGGTTTCACACGCGCCCGATTCTGCAGTGGAAAACGCGGATTGTACAAATCAAACAGGTTCCGGCGGGCTGTGCAGTCGGTTACGTCAGCACACACGTTACTGAAAATCCAACGCAGATTGCAACGCTGGCGGTGGGTTACGCCGACGGTTATAACCGCGCGCTCAGTAATCGCGGCGACGTACTGATTCGCGGATGCCGGTGTGCGGTGGTCGGACGTGTCAGCATGAACTGGGTCACGGTCGATCTTGGTCCCGATCTCGCTGCACAAACCGGCGACGAGGCTGTTTTGATCGGCCGGCAGGGCGGTGAAGAAATCTGGGCAAGTGAACTTTCAAAAATCTGCCGCACCATTCCGTATGAAATTTTAACCAGCATTAATGCCGGCATTGAACGCCGGTATATCCAGTGAGAAAACAAATGACCGAAAAGAAAAAACCGTTCAGCGACAATCCGATGTTCAGCCTCATGCTGAACGTTATCATTCCCGTTCTGATTCTCACTCTGCTCAGCAAAGAAAAATATCTCGGTCCGGTGAAGGCGATGATCATTGCGCTGCTGTTTCCGATCCTTTACGGAACACACACATTAATAAAAGAACGGCGTACCGACTTTATTGCACTGCTCGGCATCATCAGCGTACTGCTCACCGGTGTTTTCAGCATCATGGAACTGCCGCCCGAATGGATTGCCTGCAAAGAAGCCGCCATCCCGCTGATTATCGGACTCGCCGTTGTCATTTCATTAAAAACACCGTGGCCGCTCATTAAAAAATTATTGATGAATCACAAGCTGTTCGATGTCGATAAAATCCATGAACATCTACGTGAGCGTGATAACGAACAGATTTTTGAAAAACGACTCGTCGGGTTGACGTGGGGACTCGCCTCGTCATTTTTTCTTTCGGCCGGTTTAAATTACGGGTTGGCAAAAGTTATTTTAAAAAGCGAACCGGGTACCGAAGCGTTTGCCGCGGAAGTAGGGCGTATGACCGGATTGAGTTACATCGTCGTCATGCTGCCGAGCATGGCGGTGATGATCGCTGTACTTATCGCTCTTATTAAAACGCTTACCGGACTCACCGGCTTGAAAATGGACGATATGCTCTCTGCTGAATTACGGGAAAAAACAGCGCTGCCGGATTCTTCACCCAAAGAAAATTGATTCACCGCCGCGCGTCATACCATCCAGGATGTGAGCAGCCAGCAGCTCATCTGTTTTTTCAGGATGCCGGATGTCTCGGTTTCCGGCTCAGCCGTTGAATACAAATGAGATCAGAAGTTTTTATCGCCGCTCTGTTATGCCGTCTAAACGTTTAGACATAATTCTTGAAATAAGAGATCGTTTTTTTAAGTCCGTCATTGAGCGGAATCAGCGGTTCCCAGCCGAGTTTTTCTTTAGCGAGTGTGATATCGGGCCGGCGCTGTTTCGGGTCGTCGGACGGCAGCGGTTCGAAGACGAGTTTTGAGTTTGAGCCGGTGAGTCCAATCACTTTTTCTGCAAGCTCAAGCATAGTGAATTCATCGGGATTACCGGTGTTAACCGGACCGGTAATTTCGTCCGGTGCGTCCATTAATTTCAGAAACGCAGCAATCAAATCATCGACATAGCAGAATGAGCGCGTCTGTTTTCCGTCGCCGTACACGGTGATCGGATCGCCGGCCAGGGCCTGCATAATAAAATTACTGACGACACGTCCGTCTTGCGGATGCATGCGCGGACCGTAGGTATTAAAAATGCGCGCGATTTTAATTTTTATACCGTGCCGGCGGTGATAGTCGTAGAAGAGGGTTTCAGCGGCGCGCTTGCCTTCGTCATAGCAGGAGCGAACACCGATCGGATTGACGTGCCCCCAGTAACTTTCCGGTTGCGGATGAACATCAGGGTCGCCGTACACTTCACTGGTGGATGCCTGGAAAATTTTTGCACCGGTGCGTTTGGCGAGTCCGAGCATGTTGAGCGCACCGAACACGCTGGTTTTCATGGTATGAATCGGATCGTGCTGATAGTGCGGCGGCGATGCGGGACAGGCGAGATTGTAAATTTCATCCACTTCAACATGATGCAGCGGATGGCAAACATCATGCTCGATAATCTCAAATGAAGCATTGCCGGCTAAATGTTCCACATTTTTGTGCCGTCCGGTAAAAAAATTATCGATGCACAGTACATGATAATCGCGATTCAGCAGCGCGTTGCACAAATGTGAACCGAGAAATCCGGCGCCGCCGGTAACAAGTGCACGTTTTTTCATATGCTTATATCTCATTGTTTAATTATCCGCTTAAAATTCAACCGGTGAGAATGCTATCGTTCCGGCGAATGGAAACCAACCCAAAACTGATTCTTGCCAGCGGATCCCCGCGCCGCGCCGAACTTTTACGCAGCTCCGGAATTGATTTTGAAGTCCGCCGGCCGGAAGCTGACGAAATCCCGCGTGCCGGCGAAGTGCCGGCAGAATTCACTGAGCGCACCGCGAGAGAAAAGGCTGCATCGATTCAGTTGAATGCAGACGAAATAATTCTGGCAGCAGACACGATCGTCACCATCGCCGGAACAATTCTCGGCAAACCGGCAGACGAAAACCACGCCGGCGAAATGCTGAGACTGCTTGCCGGAAATATACACGAGGTCATCACCGGCGTTTGTCTGCGCGCCGCCGGCAAAGTTGTTTCGTTCAGCGTTTCTACTGCGGTGGAATTTCGCAAACTAGCTGATGATGAAATTGTTGCGTATATCAAAACCGGCGAGCCTTTGGATAAAGCCGGCGCCTATGCAATTCAGGGCGGCGCTGCCGGAATGGTACGGAAAATTAATGGTTCCTATTCGAATGTGGTTGGACTGCCGCTTTGTGAGGTTATAGAAGCCGTTAACGGTCTAACGTCTGAAAGTTAAACGTCGGTTGTATGATTTTCGGCTTGTGACCCGCAGGCTTTCGACTAAAACAAACGTATGGACGCCGGACTATATATTGTTGGAACGCCGATCGGGAATCTTGGTGATATGAGCGCGCGCGGCGTTGAAACGCTGTCGAACGCCGCACTGATCATTGCAGAGGATACGCGCCAGACGCGAATTCTGCTGAATCATTTTGCCATAAAAACGCACTGCATCAGTTGTCATAAGTTTAATGAAGCGCAGCGCTGTGAAGAAATTATTGAGCGCATTCGCGCCGGCGCGGCAATTGCAATGGTGACGGATTCCGGCATGCCGTGCATCTCCGATCCGGGGTCGCGCATCGTCATGGTCTGTCGCGCTGCCGGTTTGATGGTTACGTCTGTGCCGGGACCAACGGCAGTCACCACCGCGCTCGCATTGAGCGGTTTCGGCGGACACGGTTTTTTGTTCGCCGGTTTTCTACCGCGCAAATCCGGCGCGCGCCGGAAAATTCTGGAACAGTGTGCGGCGCTGCCGGTACCGGTAATTTTCTATGAGTCACCTTATCGCCTTTTGAAAACGGTGGAAGAGATCGGTGCTGCCGCCGGCGCAGGGCGGCTGATGTTTACAGCGCGTGAACTGACGAAAAAATTTGAAGAACTGTTCACCGGTACACCGCCGGAAACGCTTGCATACTATGCCGGCAGGACCGTTAAAGGTGAATGTGTGATTATCCTTGCGCCGGCAGAATAATGCCTACAAATAAATAAGCGGTTGCACTCCGCCGCGCATCCTCTAGAATCACATAGAATTTTGAACGGGTTGTACACTCAGGATTTTGACTTTATATGGCCGATAACGAACAGCTTCGCAACGATCTGCAGGCAGCGATCACAGCCGACACCGTTTTTATACGTGTAGTCGGCCGCGGGTCATTTCAAGTCAGTGCGGCGCTAAAACAGTTTATCAACGAATATTCGGCGAAGGACCGGATTGCCGCTGTGGTAATAGATCTTGCGGAGTGCATCGGTATGGACAGCACGTTTATGGGTGTACTTGCCGGGCTTGCATGGCGGCTCAGTAAACAGAATAAAAAAATTGAACTGATCAATGTATCGCCGAAAAACCGTGAGCTGCTTGAGACGCTCGGTGTGGCACGCGTGATTAAGCACTACGAAAATGATAACGGATATCACATTCCGGCTGACACGCCGGAACAGCTCGCAGCGGCTGATTCGACCAAAAGAGAACTGGCGGAAACTGCATTGCAGGCGCATGAAAACTTGATGAAACTTGGTGATGAAAACATTTGCCGGTTTAAACGCGTGGTCGAATATCTTCAGGTCGATATCGATAGACTGAATTAACGAATTATGTCATTGACCGCCACATTCTGGATTGTTTTTCCTGCCGGACTGGCGGCGGCAGTAATCATCGTCCGCCTGTCTCTCTGCCGGCGGCGGCAGAGAAAAGAAAATCTTGCGTTGCGCCGCGAACTGGAAACGATTTTTGAATTTGTTCATGATGTCGGCGAAGTATTCGCGGAAGATGAGGACATCTCTACGGATGCTCTGCTGACTCGTATTCTGTTTTTCGCCGTAAAAACTGCCGGTGCATCCGCCGGCGCAATTTATCTTTTTAATTCCGACCGTACACGGCTTTTCGCCCGTGCCGTTTCAGGCGTTTTTCCGCCGCTTTACGATGCGGAACAGGTAAAAGATGAGCAGCTGTTCACTACGGCAAAATCTCTTGAAACGTGTGTAAAAACCCGGCCGGTGGCCGCCGGCGAAGGGATTATCGGCATAGTTGCCGAGGTCGGAACCGGTATAATTATCGAAGATGCCGAACTGGATGCCCGCACTCCAAATTACACCGCTGCATTTTTAAAAATCCGTACGCTGATGGCCGTTCCAATGCGTTTCGGAAACGAAGTGCTCGGCGCCATTGTTTTAATCAACCGTGTTGATGGACAGCTTTTTACGGCCGGCGATCTCATGCTTCACCAGGCCATGACCGATCAGGCCTCTGTTCCTGTTCACTATGCCGGACTGCGCGCCGCACTTGAGGAAAAACGGATTCTCGACCGCAGCATGCAAACTGCGCGCCAGATTCAGGCTTCACTGCTGCCGCAAACGCTGCCGGAAATCGATTCGGTTTCCATCGCGGCATACAATCTTCCGGCCTTCGATATCGGCGGGGACTATTACGATGTAATTGAACTTGGCAATCATCTGCTTGGGATCGCAATCGCTGATGTTTCCGGAAAAGGAATTGCCGGTGCGATGATGATGGCCGTCTGTCAGGGCGTACTGCGTGCTCGCGCGCCGCTGCAGCACAGTCCTGCGCTGATGCTGTCCGAACTGAATAACGTACTCAGCGCCAATCTTGCTGAAGATATGTTTATTACCATGCTTTATATGGTCATCAATACCGAAACGCGCGCAATGAAATTTGCGCGCGCCGGACACGAACGTCCGCTGCTCAAGCGCACCGGCAGTATAAACGTAGAAATGCTGGATGGCAACGGCATTGCAATCGGTCTTGCAGATTCCGAAATTTTTAACACTGCAATTGAAGATGTTTGCGTGCAACTCGAGCCCGGCGATACAGTTGTCCTTTTTACCGACGGCATTAATGAGGCGCTTGATAACAAAAATAAAGAATGGGGTATTAACCGGCTTAAGCAGGTGATTGATCAAAGGGCGGATGACGGTGTTGATCAACTCATCCAAACCATTCGCGAACAGCTCGCCCGTCACGTCGGTGCTCAACCGCAGTATGACGATATGACCCTCGTCGCCGTTGCAGTGAAATAAACGATGTCCGGAGATTTGCCGGTATTTGTTGTGGTCAAAATGATTGACGTCCCTGAATGGCGCGCTGAAGCGTAGTGGAGTCGGCGTATGCAATTGCGCTGCCGGAAGGCAGCCCGAACGCCAGCCGTGACGCTTTTATATTGCGACTGGATAAAATTTCGGCGAGATAGCTGGCGGTGGCTTCGCTTTCAACATCGGTACCAAGCGCAACAATTACTTCAGTGATATTTTCCGGTTGCAGTCGTGTGAGCAGTTCATTAACCCGCAATTCTGAAATGCCTTTGCCGAGCGCCGGCGAAAGATGTCCGCCAAGCACATGATAACGTCCGTTAAAGCTGTTGGAGTGTTCTATTTTTAAAATGTCGCCGGCGCTTTCGACGACACAGATCAAGCCATTGGCCCGCCGGCCGTCGGTGCAGATTGAACACGGATTTTCTTTGGTTACGGTGATACTGCCGCAGCGCGAACAACTGCCGACCTGTTCATCCGCCGCAAGCAGGGCGTCGGCAAGTTTGCGTGCCAGCCCGTCACGATTCTGTGCCAGTGCAAATGCGATTCGCTCGGCCGAACGTTTGCCGATGCCCGGCAGTTTTTCCAGCGCGGCAACTAAATTATCAAGTGGAAGCAGGTGTCTCATAAATTTTCAATTTTCAGCCGCAATGATCATTATTCATTGAATATCGGGTATAGAGCATTTTTAAAACGGCAGATTCATGCCGGCGGTTAAGCTTTTCATTTCATCGGCAGCGGCGGCCTGCGCGAGATTGAGTACGCCTTTAAATGCATCGAGCACTGCGGTCTCAATTTTTTTGACATTACCGGTGTCGATGAGTTCCGGCGGAATAGAGATGCTTTTTGGCTTCATGTCGCCGGTCATTTTTACAGTCACACCGGAAGCGGTGAACTCAACGGTTTTTGAAGCAAGCGCTTTCTGCTTTTTTTTCAGCTCTCTGACCTGTTTCATCATTTTCATCATGTCCATAATAAGAGAATTCCTTTCTATTCTCTGATTTCTATAATTTCTCCGCTGAACGCTTCGAGTACGCTGCGCACAACGGGATGGCTGTAGTATTTCTGTTTGTTATCCAGTGCGCCGGATACCGAACGGTTTCTGGCGCCGGGATTCAACGCAAAGTCCACCGCAATATCGCGCTGCAAAAACCGTCCGAGGGTTTTTTGAATAAACATCACGGTGCGCGGATTTTCAAGACTGGCGCGTGCAGCGGCAAATTCAAGGTCGACGGCAATCGTGACCCGGGGCCCGGTGACGCTCTGCGGCGTTGTGTCCATCAGATATTGTCTGGCATGCGGAACGCCTTTACTGATGTGTTCAATCAGCACCGGCCATGCGGTTTTTAACCGCTCAAGATCAGTCAAAACGTTTTTTTTTTCGTCAACGGACAGTGCTGCCGGCGCACCGCCACTGTCTGCCGGCGGTGTGTTTTGAAGCACGGCGATTTGTTTCATCAGTTCATCTACCGTGGCAACCGTTGCGGCGCGCGAAGCACGGATCAGCGCGGCTTCAAGCATGGTGCGGCGCGAAAGGGCGTAGCGCATCCGGTTTTCGGCTTCGATCAGAATTTCTATGATACGCAGCAGGCGGCCGGCTGGACATTTTGCCGCCTGTGTCTGCAATGTGGCAAGTTGCGTTTCCGGCAGGTCGAACGCGGTCGCGTTTTTACCGGCGTGCAGAACAATGAGCAGGTTGCGAAACTGGTCGAGCAGTTCCAGTACAACGCGCTGCATGTCTTTGCCAATTTTATCAATTTCATCAATCGCGGCGATGATTGCCGGAATATCCCCGTCGAGGATTGCGCCGGCGAGGCCTTCAAGCTGTGCGCGGCTGATAAGTCCGAACACAGAAAGTACATCACTTTCTTCGATCACTTTGCCGCGGAACGAAATTAACTGGTCAAGCGCGCCTTCGGCGTCGCGCAAACCGCCTTCGGCGCCGCGCGCGATTGCGAGCAGGGCGTCGTCGCTGGTCTGGATCCCCTCAGCATTGGAAATTTTACGGAGCTGCGCAGTGATATCGGTAATGGAAATCCGGCGCAGATCAAACCGCTGACAGCGCGACAGAATCGTAGTCAAAACCTTTTGCGGTTCGGTGGTGGCAAAGAAAAATTTAACGTGCGGCGGCGGTTCTTCCAGCGTTTTCAGAATCGCATTGGACGCTTCGCGCGTGAGCATGTGAACTTCATCAATGATATAAATTTTATACGGACCGCGCACCGGCGCATAACGGACATTGTCGCGCAGCTCCTGGATGGCGTCGATTCCGCGATTGGATGCACCGTCAATCTCAATCACATCGAGGCTGGAACCCTTCATGATTTCAACGCACGAATTGCACCTGTTACACGGTTCAACGCCGCCTTCCCGGTGCTGGCAGTTGAGCGCTTTGGCGAGAATGCGGGCGGTGGTGGTTTTGCCGGTGCCGCGCGGGCCGACGAATAGATAGGCGTGTGCAAGACGGTTATTGCAAATCGCATTGTGCAGTGTTTGCACAACGTGATTCTGCCCGATGACATCCGCAAAAATTTGCGGCCGCCATTTTCTTGCCAGTACTTCATAACCCATAAGCTGTTCAATGTAGCCGCCCGACGCCGGAATAGCAAGAGCAAGGGAATCCGGATTCAAGCGCGCGAGATGTCCGTGCCTTTAAGTTGTTTCGCGCCGGGATTTTTATATGCTTTGGCCGGAAAAGGAAGGGTTTATGAAAAAATTCCTCAAATTCAGTATCGGGATTCTGCTGCTGCCGCTTTGCTGGGCATTTTCAAAGGCGTTGATTGCACTGCTGGCATCATCGCCGGCCGGGTCGCCAGACTGGACGATGTGGGCGCTGCCGGCGGGTTTTCTGATTTCAGTGGGATCATTTTTCGTGCTGCCGCGTCCGTTCCGGGCGTATGTGTTAGGGCACGAACTGTCGCACGCGCTGTGGGGAGTGATCTTCGGCGCGAAAGTCGGCCGGATGAAGGTGGGGAAAAACGGCGGACATGTAATGCTGTCAAAAACCAATTTTATCATTTCACTGGCACCGTATTTTTTCCCGTTTTACACCTTTATTGTGATTGCGTTGTGGGCGCTCGCCGGACTGTTTGTTGATTTGAATGCGTATCGTATCTGGTGGCTTGGTGCGGTCGGTCTGACATGGGGTTTCCATCTGGTGTACACCATTTATATGTTAAGTCAGCCGCAGCCGGATGTAAAAGAACATGGCCGTTTTTTTTCATATATTATCATTTTTCTGATGAACCTCTTCTTCGTGGCGCTCTGGATGATCGTTGTCGATGCGCCGACCTTCCATTCCGCCGGCGTAATTCTCCGTAAAGAAGTGTCCAGTGCGTATCTCGCCGTCTGGCGATTTTTTTTACAAACGGTGCAATAAAATTACAGAATCTCCGTTCTATGTCATGAAAACCGCGGAAGGAAATACCCGTTGCATGGATGGTGACGATGCAAAACTGCTGGCGGCCTATCGTGCCGGGAATACGGAGGCGCTCGGTGAGCTGGTCGAAAAATACAAGCGCCCGCTGTTCAGCTTCATTCTGCGGTTTTCGGAGGGGCGCGAGGATGCTGACGAGGTTTTTCAGGAAGTCTGGGTGAGAGCGATTAAACACATGAGCCGCTACCGCGAAAAAAATCTGCTGAGCTGGCTTTTCCGGATTGCACACAATCTGATGATCGACCGCGGGCGCAAAAGCCGCTCGCTGGTTTCATTTGATACGCCGGCGTACACTGACGGTGTGGCAGTCGGTGAAACGCTGGCGGCACCGCAGATCGGGCCGGACAGTGAAACGGACGGCCTGGAGATCGGCCGGAAAATTGAACGCGCGGCGGCGCTGCTGCCGTTAGAGCAGCGTGAAGTGTTCTGGCTGCGGATGAGCGCGGATTTAAGTTTTAAGGAGATTGCCAAAATTCAACGATGCTCCATCAACACCGCGTTGGCGCGGATGCAGTATGCGGTGGCAAAACTGCGCAAAGAACTTGCCGGTGAATACCGCGAACTGCTGGAGGCGGGACAATGACAACGAAGAGAACAGAGCGCTTACTGCTGCTTGAACAGAGCGGTGAAATGACAGCGCGGCAGAAACGCCGGCTGCAGCGTGCACTGGAAACATCGCCGGAGATCCGGCAGTTGCGTACAGAATTAAACTTCCTGAACAGGACGATGCTTGATGCCGGCGCAGAGCCGCCGGAATGGAGTACGGACAAAATCATCAACCGGCTGCGCACTGAAAAAGACCGGCATAGGCTTTGTATGCCGGTATGGAAGCCGGTGCTTGCCATAGCGGCCGGTCTGGCGGTCGCGGCAAGCATCTGGAATTTTACTGCCGGTAAACCGATGCCGGCGCTGACATCAAATTCCGGTGCAGAAACAGAAATGGATTTATTATGGGATGATCCGTTCGGCGCAGAACTCGCTGAACTGGAAAATCTGCTGCTCACAATATCCGTAGATCTGGTCAGCTTCACTGAATTATAAAACGAGGAGGGAAAATGAAATACCGTTTAGCTATATTTACAGCGGGAGTTTGTATCGCTGCCGGCGTTGCGGCGCAGGACGATACTCCATGGTGGAAACGCCTGTTTGCCGGCGGTGGAAGTGCGCCGATGTCTGAAACTGCAGAAGAACAGCCGGCACCGAGCATCTGCTCCACGCCGGAACAGACACATTGTCACCCGCGAAATAAATTTAATCTGCGAAACCGGCTAATGATGCGGCCGGAGCAGGTGCGTCGCGGCGGACCGGATATGCACCGGATGCCGGTGGAGCAGATGGAAAAAATGCGGCAGCAATATCAGGAAATAATGAAGCTCGGCGAAGCTGTACGCAAAGAAACCGATGCGATAAAAAGAGAAGAATTAATCAATCAATTACGTGTACATCTGACAGAAATTAGTAACCGCATGAACGAAATGCATCACAAACGCCTTGAAGCGGCGGAACGCGATTTAGAACGGTTGAAAAAATCGGCGGCAGAAATGTACAAAATGAAAACGCAGCGCGTTGAAGAACAGCTTCAACGGATTCTTTCCGGCGAACCGATGCGACCGGAAGGAACTCCGGGAATGAGAAAAGGATTTCACCGAAAGTAGACGCGGCAGGGACGCCGCGTTCACGCGTGCTCCAAACGTGGACAGGCTGAAGCCCGTCCTGCGTTCGTTATTTTAATTTCAGGGTTTTTAGACTGGCGGCGAAATCGTCCGGCACCGGCGCTGTTACGCGAATAGATGTATTGCTCAGTTCACCGGGAAAGATGAGCCGGTACGCGTGCAGCATCTGACGCGGCACAGACCGGAACACGGGTTTACCGCGCTGCTCGCCGGCGTAATCTTTATCGCCCAGCACCGGGAAACGCAGTGCTGCCAGGTGTTTGCGAATCTGATGCGTGCGTCCGGTTTGAATCCGCAGTTCCAGATAACTCGCATCGCGATTGCGGTCGAGAATGTTTACCAGCGTGGTCGCCGATTCACCGTCAATATCGCGCGTAATTTTTTTCAGCGCATCCGGCACGCGTCCAATGGCGATGGCGCGATAAATTTTTATAATACGCTGATCTTTAAACAATGGAATCATGCGTGCTTTTGCTTCAGCGCCGGCGGCGAACATCACACAGCCGGACGTGTCGCGGTCAAGACGGTGCACCGCACACAGTTGCGGGTTTCCAAGCTCGTGCTGTAATCGTGTTTCCAGACTGCGCGCGCTGCTGTTTGTCACCATGCCGGACGGTTTATTCACCACAATCAGCTCACCGGCACGTTTCAGGATTTCAATTTTCTTAGACTTCGGTTCCGGCCGTACCGTTTCGATCACATCTTTATTTTTAACAGTATGCTTCGCCATCCAGATGCGTTTGCCGTTAACAAAAACCTGCCGCGTGTCCAGCAGAACGCGCGCCTGTTTTTTTGAACAGCGGAACCGATCTGACAGCACATCGACCAGCGGCAGACCATCCTCGTGCGGGCGCACTTGCAATGTTTCACGGCTCATTGTGCGGCATCCAGTTCGGCGCAGGCTTCTTCAATGCATGTAATCGCGCGATCTGTTTCGGCGGCAGTGATTGTTAACGGCGGCAGCAGCCGCAGGACACGAATCGCGGTGGCGAGTGTAAGCAATCCTTTTTCTTCCAGTTTTTTCTGGAGCGGTGCCGCTGCATGTTTCAATACGATGCCAACCATCAGTCCGCAGCCGCGTACCGTTTCGATCCAGTTATATTTTCCGGCGAGCGGCGAAAGTTTTTCAACGAGCTGTGCGCCGCGGGTTTTGGCGTTTTCAAGCAGGTGGTCTTTTTCAATTGTCTCAATCACCGCCATTGCGGCGGCGCAAACCAGCGGTGTACCCCCGAACGTCGTGGCATGATTGCCGGGCTGGAATGTGTCGCCGAGCTCCGGCGTGACAACGATTGCGCCGACCGGCAGTCCGTTGCCGAGCGCTTTCGCCAGCGAAAAACCGTCCGGACGCACATCATAATTCTGGAAGCCGAACCATTTGCCGGTGCGGCCGATACCCGCCTGAACTTCATCAAAGAACAGCAGGATACCTTTTTCGTCACACAGCTTCCGCAGACCGGTAATAAATTCCGGCGCTGCCGGCAGAATGCCGCCTTCGCCCTGGATTGCTTCCACCAGAATTGCGGCGGTTTTATCCGTGACGGCGGCGCGGCACGATTCGAGATTGTTGAACTCCGCATATTTAAAACCTTCGGGCAGGGGATAAAATCCTTGCTGTACTTTATCCTGTCCAGTGGCGGTCAGCGTGGCGAGCGTTCGTCCATGAAACGAATTGCGCATCGTAATCACTTCGTATCTGCCTTTGTCCCGGCCCCAGAAACGCGCGAGTTTAATCAATCCTTCATTCGCTTCCGCACCGGAATTGCAGAAAAAGCATTTGCCGCCCATCGACCGCTCCGCCAGCATCTGTGCGAGGCGCGGCTGATTTTCGGTGTAATAGAGATTCGATGTATGAACCAGTTTTGCTGCCTGTTCCTGAACGGCTTTGGTTACCGCCGGATGACAATGACCCAGATTCAGCACCGCAATCCCGGCGAGAAAGTCCAGATACTCTTTACCGTCCGCGTCTTTTACCATTGTGCCGGAGCCTTCCGTGAGCACAAGTCCCCGCCCGTACGTCGGCATGACATATTTTTTTGTCAGATCAATAATTTCATCTTTTTTCATAGTTATTTCACAATCTCAGTTCCGACGCCTTTATCGGTGAAAAGTTCGAGCAGTAAGGAGTGGGGCAGGGATGAGTCGATAATATGGGTTTTGTTGACGCCGGCTTTTAATGCCTCTACCGCGCCGCCGATTTTCGGCAGCATACCGCCGGAAATGATGCCGCGCGAAATCAGCTCTTCAATTTCGCTCAGTTTTAAACTGGTGATGAGTGTCGACGGATCAGATGGATCGCGCAGCAGTCCTGGCACATCGCTGAGAAAAACGAGCTTGCGCGCTTTGAGTCCGCGGGCGATCGCATTGGCAACATCGTCGGCGTTTACATTATACAGTCTGCCGTCCTCGCCACGTCCGAGCGGTGTAATCACCGGAATAATATCTGCTTTCAGAAAAGCGAGAACCGGTTCGATATCAATCTGAATCACTTTGCCGACAAAGCCCCAGTCGAGTTCCTCGCCGGTTTGAGGGTTGGTGCCGGTATGCTTTTTCACACGCACAATATCTTCACCATGAATGCCGCGCGCTTTACTGCCGTATTCCTTTAAAATTTCAACCAGATGCGGATTCACTTCATTATTCAACACTTCTTCAACCACCTCGATGGTTTGGCCATCGGTAACACGCAGTCCCTGAATGAAATTCGGTTGAATATTCGCTGCGCGCATCTTTTTAGAAACAGATTTCCCGCCGCCGTGAACAATAACCGGTTGAAGCCCGACACATCCCATGAAGGCGACGTCCTTCAGAATGTTCCGGTAGCCGGTTTCACTTTCCATAATGCTGCCGCCGAATTTGACGACAATTGTTTCGCCGCGAAAGCGTTGAATATAGGGCAGAGCTTCAATTAAAACACCCGCTTTTTCAATCATCTGCTGCATGGTTTTCTTTCCGTTTTCTTTGCTGCTGTTTGTAAAAATCTGTTTCTATCCGTTTAATCCGCGGTTGAAATTATTCAAAATTGATCCGCACATACTCTTCGGTGCAGTTGCAGGTGTAGACTGTGGCACTGCCGCTGCCGAGGTTCAGATTCACGTTGATGGTGAATGCCTCTTTTGAAACGGCGGCAACGAGCTGCTTTTCCGGTGTTCCGGCAGCAGTGCCGCCGCGCACGGCGGGAACATCATCATAATCAATATCAATTTTATTTTCCTGAACCTGTGCATGCGAATAGCCGAGCGCATCGGCAATCCGTCCCCAGTTCGGCCGGACGCCGGCCCAGGCGGTTTTATTGAGCATCGAATTGGCAACCGCGCGCGCGGCTTCATTCGCTTCACCGTCAGACGCGGCACCGCGCACATGAATCGTTACCACCCGTGTCGCGCCTTCACCGTCTTTGACGATCATCATCGCCAGGTCGAAAAGGATCTGATTCAGCGTCTCGCAAAAAAGTGTCCAGCTCCCGGATTTGCGGGTCAGTTTTTCATTTCCGGCGAGTCCGTTTGCCAGACAGATTACGCTGTCATTTGTGCTGCGGTCACCGTCAACGGTAATGCGGTTAAAACTTAAATCCGCGGCGTCGCGCAGCGCGCATTGGAAGCAGGCTTTTTCCACCGCGGCATCGGTAAGAATAAACGCAAGCATGGTTGCCATGTTCGGTTCAATCATACCGGAGCCTTTCGCGAGTCCGGTGAGGCGCACCGGTTTGCCGCTGATGATAATTTCTTTAGTGACAGTTTTGGTGATAAGATCCGTTGTCAGCATCGCTTCAGCGGCGTGCATTCCGTTTTCAGGAGAAAGACCGGTGAACAGTTTAGCGATGCCGCCGGCAATTTTATCCATCGGCAGCGGTTTACCGATTGTGCCGGTAGAGCAGACAAAAATTTCTTCAGCCCGTGCGCCGAGCCGTCCGGCAGTGAGCGCGGCCATCGCTTCGGCATCTGCCATTCCCTGAGCGCCGGTACATGCGTTGGCATTACCGCTGTTCATCACAATGGCGCGTGCAGTTTGCTGTTCCACGATGCGGATGTCCCATTTTACCGGCGCAGCCTGTACCTGATTAGTAGTAAATACGGCAGCGCTGACCGCCGGTACAGCAGACACGAGCATGGCCATGTCTTTGCCTTTTTTCTTTTTGATGCCGGCGGAAACACCGGCGGCGGAAAACCCTTTTGGAAGCGGCAGTTTTTTCATCATCCTCTTTCTGAAATTCAAGAGTAAGCACTGTAGCGTTCACTGCGCTGATACGAAACAAAAAAGTGCCGGAACCCGATTCTGATAACCGGCAATGAAAAGAAAGAAGATTTTTTAAAAAACTGAGTCGACCGGTTGAGCCATGTTATTTGGTACCGGAATATATTTCTGCTCCGCGATTTTCGATGCGGTAGCCGCGTAGACGCAGGTGTTCCGGCGTGGCAGGGTCGTTCTGTTCGGCGTCGGTTAATGCAATCAGTTCAAAACCGGCATTTTCAATTTTTACATTTTTCAGGGCGATGGTGTCTTCCCCTGCACGGATCACGAGTGCAGAGTTCCCTGCAAGTTCAATATGTTCAAGCAGGACGTTTTCGCCGGCGATGCTCAGGGTGGCTTCACCGGAAATTTTTCCACCGGAGATTTTTTTGCGCACTTCGGCCAGCGTCATCGCGAATGATGGATGCAAAATTACGCGCGGTCCCGGAATAATGTTTATTCCGCGAATCATTTTTTCCGGTGCGGTTTCAATCTCAACGCCGGCGGCGGCGAGTTTCATTCGTCCGGCGAGATAGAAGTCTGATTCCGCCGTTGCGGCCGATTCCGGCGGCCCGCCGCTGGCCTGTTTTTCAGCGGCGTCTTTAATATTGTTTTTGTTTGCCGAAAAAGCCCATCGGCGATCAAAAACAGACACGCCGGTCTTTTCGTCCGGGCCGAAAAGTTTCGGCAGGTCCTGCATCATTGTTTCGAGGCGCGTCGGTTGTTTAAAAGTGCTGCGTGAAGCATCGGCATATTTAGGGTTTACAAATTCGGCGATAATTCCGTGTGTGCGTTCGAGAAGTTTAACGTAGGATGAGAGTTTGATGATGAGTACGTTGATGTTGCCGGGAAAGATCGACCAGCCCTGTTCGTTGGGAACATCGCCCGCCGGATTGACCGTTGCGCGGAGCAGGGGATCGAGCTGGTTATATTCAATATTCAGCGTGAGTTCAGTGCCGCCTTTCACCAGCCGCGCGAGTCCGCCGACGGCTTCGCCGGGAATGCGGTTTACAGCGAGCGAATTAAAATCAAACTTCTTTTCAACGGAAACACCGAGTGCTGCCGGCAGTGCATTGAACACCTGGCCGTTGGTATCCTGAATAAAGATAAAATGTTCAATGCCGGCGGCGGCATATTTTTTAGCGAGGCCGCTGGAATGAAGCAGCATGTGTACATCGCCGTGACCGTGCGGCTTGAGAATGAGCTTATATTTTTCTTCGAGCGCGAGATGTCCGGCGTTATCTGCAAGCGCCGGCACGAGCTCCTGTTTGAGGATATGAATCTGCTCTTTTTGCAGCCCGTAATAGTTATTGTTTTCGAGCGACGCGACCGTTTTCGCCTGCGTGTCTTCCGATACCATAATGATCAGCGGCACTGGATGCGGATTCTGCATGCGCGCTTCCATCGCTTTCAAACATGCGGCGTAATGTGCAAGGTAGGGCGTTGTTTCCGTCACTTCCACCGGGATGTCGAGTTTGATGCCGGAATAGCCGAGCCGCTCGCCGAGTCCGCCGGCAACAAGCACTACAGCGACCTTTTCGAAGTGTGCTTGGCCTAGCGCTTCATAATGATCGTACCGTGTGTCAAATTTCGTCAAATCCGTTATATCAGGCTGATGCGGCACAAAACCGTCGAACGGGTTCGCACCGGATTTGGCTTCTGCCAGCAGATTGCGTGCATTGTTGATGTAACTGACCAAGCCGCCGGGATATGAATTATTCATGCACATCAGGCTCTTCAGAAATTCGCGCTTCGCATCATCGTGCATTCCCCGCACGTCCCAATCGGCAAACAGATGCTCCTGCCCGGCCGCAAGTAATTGCTGAATTAATTTCTGTTCATCCGCATTCAGTGTCAGCTGTGCAATATCCATTGAAAAATCCTCTTAAAAACCATCAATCGACGATCGTAAATCAAAGATAGTCTGGTGCCCGGGGCGGGACTCGAACCCGCACGATCTTTCGATCAAGGGATTTTAAGTCCCTTGTGTCTACCGATTTCACCACCCGGGCGAATACGTTTAACTCATTATTTATTAATGAATTATGCAATATACATTGAGGCATTCGTCAAATTTGTTGTTGTGCTTCAGATGTATTAACTTGCATTTGCTCCCCTTTTAAGTGCATTGTTCGGGGCATAACCAAACACCTCAAGACAACACACTTGAAAGGAAAAGCATGGAGAAGATAGCTAGCACAACGAAGCAACGCAAGAAACAAAATAAAAACCGTAGTCAGCGCGGGCAAGGTCGGCTTTACAAGCGGGATAATTCAGGAAAAGAGCATTCTGCCGATTACAAGGGCGGTGTGTTTTATCTTGAATATAAAGCCAATGGAAAGCGGATAAAGCAGCGATTAGTAAACAACGCCGGCGAGCCGATCACTGTTCGCAAAGATGCTGAATTAGCTCGTGCCCGGATCATGGCTCCGTTTGCCGCAAAAGGCACGGTAGACCAGCTTAAGGCGGTACAGGCGAAACTGGCAGATGCAGAAACAGCCTATGAGCAAGCCGTCGATGAGGCGAATCCGCCATTGTCCATTTCTGATGCATGGGATGCCTATGTTCAAAACCTGGAACGCCCTGATTCCAGCCCTGAAATGCTGAATTATTACGCATCGTATTGGCGACGGTTCACCGAATGGCTGTCGGGAACAAATGCCGGGATTTTGTTTTTGCGCGATGTAACGGCACAGACAGCTCAAAACTATGCTGTAGCGTTGGGACATGCAAATTTCAGCTCGAATACGTTTAATAAGCATACGAATTTTTTACGACTCTTATTCAAGGTTTTGAGAGATCAGGCGCGTATGCAGGAAAATCCGTTTGAACGTATTCGCCGGAAAAAACTTAATTCACATGGGCGGCGAGAACTGACCATAGCCGAATTGAAGATAATTTTAGAAAATGCTTCCGGCGATTTACAAACATTGCTTTTTATCGGGACGTTTACAGGTTTGCGATTAGGAGATTGTTGTACGCTAAAATGGGGCGAGGTTGATCTCGATCGCGGACTGATTCGCCGTATCACGAATAAAACTGCAAAAAAACAAAAACCTGTTTTAATCGGTATTCCTTCTGCACTTAGTGAAAAACTGCACGAAATACCGGCAAGTAAGCGGAAAGGTTTTGTTCTTCCATCGTATGCAGGAACTTATTTGCACAGAAATGAAAAAGGTTCTCCCACTCGTCGCTCGCAGATTACCAACGAAATTCAACAACATTTTTTGAAATGCGGTATTAAAACCACCAATGACGAAACCCAAGTCAAACAAAGAAAGCGTACGGCGGTTGAAGTGGGCTTTCATTCATTGCGTCATACATATGTTTCTATTCATGCAGAACACGGGACACCTCAAGCTGTGGTTCAGGCCGTTGTTGGACATGGTAGCCCGGCAATGACTGCGCATTACACGCACATTGGAGAAGATACCGCCCGGCAGGTTGCAAATGTTCTTACTCTTGATGTGCCATCTACGACCGTTCAGAAAGAAATTCCGGCGTGGGTAAAAGAAAAACTGATGTCCATGACGAAAGATAGTTGGGAACAAATAAAACTCGAATTACTGGGAGAGTAGGCATGAATGAATTTTCAGAGAATGGCATATCGAAAATCAGAAAAATCAAATTACAACAAATGTTCGAGCCCTGTCCTGATGCTCCGTTGGCGTGCAAAAGTAAAATGATAACACCATTTGAATTTTTGATGATTGAACGTGTTCCAGAAAATTTAATGAAAGAAAAAATGGTGCAGTTCGAAAAGCGAGTCGCACAGCAGGATAAGTGCATCTTAGCTTGGTTTAGAAAAACTAAATATTTATCCCAACGTATAAAAAATGCAGAGATCTATGCAAATTTTGATAAGATAAAAAAACAGCCGGCGAGCATTTCTCTAAAAGGAATAGATCACCCTTTATCGTTGGAAAGCAAATGTCGTCGAATTCATTTTATTTGTAATTATTTCTGCTTATACGCAATTGAGTTTTACCCAAAAAATTTATTTGAATGGGGATATTTAGAAGCTCTTGCTGATCAACGAGAAAAATTCAATTTTTATGGTGATGAGATTCAATTTTATCGGTCGGCCACAGATACACTCCTGAAGACAATTGATGAATTTCTTCCTAATGTTACTCGCGGAAAGAAAGTCGCAGAGGTTCAAGTGGTTCGGCGAGAAATGAGAAAAAGGAAGTATAATGAAAGGCATGAAGAATATATACATTGGCTGATAAATTATTTTAAAGAAAACCCGAATCAAACTCTTACTCGCGGACGAAATCGATGTGCTGAAGTTTTTAAAGTTGATCTCAGAACTATTCGCCGTCATACCGAAGGAATGAGTGTCAGAGACTTTGTAAAAAAGTGAGGACACGCTATATAGAAAGTCCTTTCCTGTCTATGTAATTCTGCACCCAAGAAAACACGAAACAGTTTTTTTGTTTCATTTGCGGGCAGAACCTAACAGGAAAGGACAACATGAAGATTACAGATACCGGGGACGCGATTCTGGTAATGGGAGCAACTCCCGAAGAAAAGAAACGGTTTCTTTCGATGGTTAATAAAACCGAAGAAAAACCGTCTAAACCAAAACTGATTACACGAAAACAGGCAGCTGAGATTCTCGGCACCTGCCCTGAAACCATCAAACGGTACGTCAAACGCGGATTGATCCGGCAGATTAATTTCACCTGCCGTCAAGTCCGGTATGATGAGCCGGAAATCATTGAATTCGCCCGAATCGGCGATGTTGCAAGTCGAGGAGGTGAATAATGAAACCCCTCTGGCAGAATGATACGCATGTAATCGGCATCTTTGACGAGCGGAACTATTTCGTTGCAGATAAGAAGTCAGAAAAGATCGACAAACGGACAGGCAAAGCCAGCTATAAAAAAATCTGGTACTACAGTTCACTGGTTAGCGCCTGCGAGAGCGTCGCAAAGCTTCAGGCGAACAAGGAGTCAGATTCTTTGCATTCGTGGCTCTCGTCCTACCGTCGCAGCCTAGAATCCTTCCGTTCAGCATTTATGACGGAGAAAGTCTCTCCATCATCACAAAATCATAATTCAAATTCATAACATAAAGGAGATATATCATGATGACAAAAAATGAACTTAATTCCAATTTTCCAGCCATAAATTTCGAATATCTAAAAAATTACATGCCAGATCCGGCAGATATTATTGCAGGCAATGGCCTTATCCGAAAAGGAGCAAGTACTCTTCTGGCCGGTCCGACTGGTGTGGGAAAAAGCGTGCTGGCGTTACAGGCTGGGATATGCTGTGCAACCGGCTATCCTTTTTTAGGAATCCCGATCAGCAAACCGGTCAAAGTGCTTGTGATAGAAGCTGAAAATGATCCAGCAACATTAAAGCGTGATATTCTTTCCATTGCAAATGCAATGAATGTTGATGAAAATTTGCTTTCTCAGAATTTATCAATTCGACATCTCTGGGATACAGTGGATTTTGAACAGCGGATACGAATGTTCATTGAAATGGAAAAACCTGATCTTGTGATTATTGATCCCTATCAGGCTTATGTTGAAAATGACATTAACAATTCTGCAACATTTTCAGCATTTTCGATAGCGATTAGTAAAATCATTAATGATTTTCGTGTGGCATTGTTACTGGTGGCTCATTTCCCGAAGCCGAAAGAAGTTCAAAAGGTCGGCAGAGAGGCAGTTTATTCGGTTGCTGGAAGCGCTGCGCTTTGCAACTGGGTAAGAACGTCAATAAGTCTGTATCCAACGAAAGACAGCGATCAGCTATATCAGCTGGTATTTTCCAAAAATGCAGAACGTGCCGGGTTGAAGGATGATGATGGAAAATTGATTAGGGAGATAATGATTCGTCATTCTGGAGAAGTTGAAAATCCCTTTTGGACTCGGATTTACGATTAAGATTTCAAAGTTACTTACGGCTCCCCCCCTTTAGGGGGGGGAGCCAGTAACAGGGTAGAACTTCTAAAGTGAATACAAAGACATCTATGCTGAAAGCCATGAGAAGCAACTGCCGAGCGTGCGGAGGCAGGGCTTTGAATTGGCTGAAAGCATTGATGCAAAGATGTTGTAAATTTTTCACCAGCATGTGGCATGAAACAGGCAGATTATTTTTAGCCGGCGACGCAGGAGGAGAATAAAATTTATCTGCCGTGGAGAAAAAGCATGCTTATCCGGCTGAAAGCCGACCCATAATCACTCCCATGATACCAGAATTTAACTGTACCTCAATGTATATACTGCTTCTATGCAGATTTTTTCGGATTCCATCCAACAGAGAATGAGAGGAATATTTATTCCAGTACAATGTTAACCCGGTTAACAATCCATTTAAATCCCTTTTTTTCATCCCGTTTTAACGGCTTCCTATGTTATTATATATACTAGTTATAATTATAATAATGTGTATTTAATAAGGTTATTTTACTGACGTCATAGGCTTTGCACTGATACTACGCGTATGTACTTTCAAAATAATTCTGTGAGAACAGATCTTCCCATTCACATCGGACGTCTTGTTCAAGACAGATTCTGATCTGAGTCCGGCGCATGGCCGCAGATGGGGGTTTAAGATTTTATGCCACGAAACCTAGGCGAAGATAGTCCTGCCATAAAGAAATGCGATTCCTGAACAATAAACCCCACCGGCAATGCGGGGTTTAGGCATAGGATTATCTAACCTCTGGAAGATTTTAAGAATCGGGTACTTCGTAACGAATTCAGTTTACACAGAATCACAGTAGATTCTTTTGACACACGGAATTTTAAAGATTAAAAACTGTTTTCTGTCTTAATGTCTCTGTACAGGGTATATCGGTTCTTTAGTGGAGGCACGGACCGGAGTTCGCGCCTTTATTTTTTTGAGGTGTGGTAAAAAGAGGAGAAACGATGAAGTGGCAATTAATGGTTGGGTATGTCGTCAGTGCATTGGTGTCCGGCGTTTTCGCAGGGGAAACAGTGTTTCGGCGTTTTATGCCGGAAGATACGATTGGAAGCTGGCAGGAAATTTTTGTCCGTTATTTAGGTGTTCGGGATATGTACGGTCCTATCAGTCCACCAAATGTTTACTATGATGATGCGGGACTAAAACTGTTACGGAATGATTTTTCATTTATTGGACAGCAAAATTGGTTTTTCAACTTCCAAGGGGGTACCTACTACCTGCCGGGCACCTCTTCTTTAGGAAATATTATGGTTCCGTTAACTGTGCGGGTACAAGAGTACATGCCCAGCGGAGATGTATTTATCATGACGTCAGCCGACGGGGGCAAAACATTTAATGCTGCCGCAGTGTTTAACGCACCCTCATTACCTGCCTATGAAGAAGAATTTTCCCTTAGTGATTATTCATTTTTCGAGTTAAGCCGGCGCAGAATCACATGGACGATTACGATTAAGCCTGAAAGTTTTCGGAAAGCGGACGAACTCGTCCGTCAGGCCGAAAGAGAGGCAGAAGCTTTAAGGCAGGCGATAGTGCCAAAGTCTGCGTCGGTTAATTCATATGCAGATGATCCTCTGTGGTTAAAATTTTCAGATACCTTTGATGAAATCATCGTCAATGTTTCAGACATGCTTATCGATGGTCGAATTGAGTTGTATTCGCGAACGAATCTTATGGCTGGTAATTGGGTTTTTGAGCGGGCGTTTTCTCCAAAAACGGATGGCTCTTTCACAAACCGTATTTCTTCTGAAAGTTATCCACATCGGTTTATCAGAGCAATCGGACATCTACCGATAGACAGTGACGGAGATGGAATGCCGGACTGGTGGGAAATTCTTAACGGACTTGATCCACTGGTAGATGACCGGAACGGCGATGCGGATGGCGATGGTTTTTCCAATCTTGCCGAATATTTGGCAGGAACACACCCGCAAATTGCCAATGTAACAACACCGGGGAATGTACAAAGCCGGATTATTTATCAATATGACGTGAATGGCCACTTAGAGAGTGTGAATTTTAACGGGATTTCAATGCTTCAATTGGAAGTTACACCGTCAAAGAATATTTCTAAAAGCACAATTTGGGTTACAGGAGAATAACAATGAATAAAAAAATTTTACTGGCCGGTTGGATAACTGTACTTACAGGGGCATTAACTCCAGTGTTTTCTCAGTGGGAACAGGCTCCACTAATGCCGGAAACTCCAGCAGATAACCCGACCTTACAGTCTCCGGTGATTATGCCTTTTAGCTTGGAAACACAAGGAACACTCGTTACAACAAATGAAACGGAAATGACAGCCGAGTTACGTTCTTTGGCGCACGCATTCCAATATGACCCAGTTCGTATTTTTGAATATGTTAAAAATAAAATTGATTATCTGCCGACATATGGAATTTATGTAGGAGCACATGGATGTTATCTGGCTGGACGTGGTAGCGAGTGGGATCAGAACGCACTTCTGATTGCGTTATTACGTGAATCAGGATACGCCTGCCGGTATGGTTATGCTAAACTCCGTTATAATCGTAATGATCTATTGGATTGGTTGCCGGTATCGGCAAGTCAAATGGTCGGTTATTTTACACGTTTTGGGGGCTATGCTGGTGATATCAGCGGAATATCTAGCCAATTGTATGTATATCGCGTGTGGACGGAGGTTAGCATCGGGGGGGCATGGCATCAACTAGATCCAGCAATCAAGACATATCGGTCATCGTCAATTAATCTAAAAACTGCCATGGCGTATAATGAAACGTCTTTTAGAGATATTGCGTTATCCGGCGCAACCGTCGGGAATACGGATGTAGGAAATTTAAATCGTGATAATATTCGCTCCACGCTTTCGAGCTATACAACGAACCTCATCGCCTACCTTAAAGCACATGCCCATGATGCTCATATAAGTGATGTTTTTGGTGTTCGAAAAATTGTACCAGAAAATGTAGAAACTCTGCCGCAACAACTACCTTTTGTTGTCGATGTTGATATTTCTACACTTCAATATTGGGATCATGTCCAAAGTCCAGATTATGCAACATATCAAGTGCAGCACGGTAGCATTAATTATCCGTTTAAAGGATATGAAATTGCTGGAAAATCTTTGATTTTATCTTATACAAACAATTGCCCGGTTCTGAAACTTAATAATATACAGGTAGCCATCGGAAATAGTTTGTCTGCCGGTTCTCACAATCTAGTACTAAATGTTCATGCGCCGGTACATTCCAGTTGGACTACGTTATGGCTGGATCAACAAAGAACACTAAGTGTTTCGGTCGGAGGAATATATAGTTTGGTACATGACTTTGATGATGCCGGGGTAAATAACTTAAAAAATTCAATTGAACAGTTAAATAAAGCCATTGCAACAGGGACTACCGGCGAACAGAATGCCGCAGTTCTTGAATTAATGAATAATGGGTATAATTATCAACGCGGGAAGAATCTTCGATTAATGTCTGCTGTTTGGAACCAACCTATTCAAAGAATTTCAAATTTCGGTATAATCGGATATGCTGGATCAATGTCCGTTGATCTTCCTGGTGGATTGATTTCAACATACCCTTATGGTTCTCCGGCATTTGAAACTCAAACTCTTATAGGCAGTGCTTTGGAACATGGAGTACTTGAGCAATTTCAACAAGAAAAAGGTATTTCTACAATTGGTGCATTGGACCTCAACATTGCAGAGGGGAATCGTACTTTTTTTGCGACGACTGCCACATGGAGCTATGTTAAAACACAGATTAATTCTAAATACCCATCTTCTTTGATTTCCACAATTGAAAGCGGCATACTGCAAGGAAATTCTTACATATTACCTGAAATAGGCTCCATTGTTTACAGCAACTGGACTGGCGTAGGTTATATCCAAATTTCCAGCGCCGGAGCCGTTAACATGAGAATTTCCGATAATCTTAAGGGAGCATTCGGAGCGTTAGGATCAATGTTATCAGGATGGTGGGGTTCAATTCTCTCATGGTTTGGATTCGGTGGAGATGGTTCTGTAAATGAAACTTTTGGCGCAGATCCGGTCAGCATGGTTACCGGCGCATATTGGATGCAAAAAACAGATCTGTCATTAGGCGGTAGTGGCGGCGGAATCAGTTTTGAGCGGTATTATCGTAGTGATGAAAATTTCAAACAGGGTGTTCTTGGATTTGGCTGGAATCATAGCTTTCAAGGCAGAATCCGTGAAACCACACGAACTGATATCGGATGGGGCGAACGCGCTCCTGAGGATGTAGCTGCTCAAATTGTGCAAAATGTTGTATTGGTCGATTTAATGAGTGGAAATCGCGATGTTGTTGATTGGGCAACGGCGGCAGTCGTTACTCGCTGGGCAATGGATCAGGCGACACGCAATACTGTAACAGTTGAATTAGGGCAAAAAAGTTTAGATTTTGTTCGTCAGCCTGACGGAAAATATACGTCACCACCGGGAGTTACAGATTGGCTTATGCAAACTAATAATGTCTATCATCTTATGTCTCGTGATGGCACAAAATATCAATTCAACGCTAATGGTATGCTTAATACTGTCGTCGATGTAGACGGAGGGACTACGGATTTCACATACAATGCTCAGACAAATCTTCAAAGTATCGCTGATTCATATGGTAGAACAATGACATTCACTTATAACATCCGGACGAATCTTCAAACGGTTACGGACTCCACTGGTCGGCAAATTTCGTACGGGTATGATGCATTTGGAAATTTGACTTCTTTTACAGACGCAGAAAACAACACATGGATTTATCAGTATAATACGAATCATCAGATTATTGCTGTTATTGATCCTGAAAATATTACTATGATTCAAAATCAATATGACCCAACTGGCTGTGTTACACAGCAAATCGGAGCCGGTTCCGGTATTTGGAATTTTTATATCGGCGGGGGGCAGGGTACCGAAGAAGATCCATTCGGCGGACAGATCACTCACTGGTTTGATGATGCCGGACGTAATCTTGGCACTCAAAATGCACTTGGGTATCGAACACGAAATATTTACGACGGGCAAGGGCGTCTCATGGCTTATGTCGATGCCATGGGAGTGACGAATCAGTATGTATATGATGCTCATCACAATCTTTTATCAAAGACTGAAGCTGTGGGAACGTTGCAGGAACGTATAACAAAATATCATTATGATAGCTTGCATCGACCTATTATTGTGACTAATGCTCTCGGTCATGCTACGCAATATTCTTACGATGAGAAGCACCATGTTCTTTCCATCAGTAATGCTGCTTACAATCTGGAGTATGGTTATTATTCTAATGGGTTGCTCCAAACGCAAACAGATGGCAATGGTTATTCCACGGAATATTTTTATGATAATTACGGAAACGTTCGCCTAATTAATCTGCCGGATGGCAGTACCATTTCCAACCTTTGGAGTATCCGTGGTGATTTATTAACAACATGGGATGCTTTAGAAAATAAAACAGAAAACAGTTACGATGCCAATCGGCAGTTAATCAGTACCACCGATCCGCGCAGTAATACCATGTATAAGACATGGTATGATAATGGACTTTTGGAAACAGAAGTCGATGTCGGAGGGCGAACTAACCGTTATACATATACTCCGGCATATAAAGTTTCTACGGTGATCGAACCGGATGGCAGCATTGTCAGTAATCTTTACGATACAGCAGATCGCTTAACCGCTGTTGTTACTCCGGAAGGACGTGTGACTTATTACGAACTTGATGCCATCGGACAAAGTACAAATATACAATATCCAGCAACTTCTATTGGTCGAAATTTTAACGCAAATGGGCGTATCACTGAAACTAAGAATGCAAAAGGCGAAATTACTCATTATGATTATGATGCATTGAACCGGATTACGAATGTTGTTCATAGCGGGCAATGGCAAGCAACGTTTGGTTATGATTTTCTTGGAAATAGAACACAGTCTGTAAACCAACAGACGGAGACATTTTTTGCATATGATGCAATGAATCGTCTCACAAACAGTATTCTTAATGCTGGTGGTTTAGAATTTCGCGTATCAAATTCTTATGATTCTAGCGGAAATCGGACCAATGTTGTTTATCCCGGTAGTTTTTCTGTGCCATTTTTATACGATGAAAATAATCGACTTACTTCAGTTGATCTTTCTAATTTTGGATTATCAGAAATCGAATTTTTTTACGATTCCGCTAATCGAATGACAAATGTCGTTTACCCAAATGGTGTAATCGGTGATTTTTCATATAATCAAAACGGACAGATTATTGAATATTGTTATCAATCCGGTACAAATAAATTTTTACATCGTATTTTACAGCGCAATGCTCTCGGATTTAAAACCATCGAAGATGTTTGTGTGGGGCTGTCTCCGCAACTTTCCGGTCAAATTCGAAGAGATCGCTTTAATAATGCGGCGGATCAGCTGATTTCTCTTCAAAGTAGTGCAGGAACAGACAACTTTTTGTATGGTGTGAATGGAAACCTCAAAGAACGGAATGGTCATGGTGGACAATTTTCATATCAATGGGATTATGCAAATCGGTTAAGTCAGGTTTCAAGCTCTACATCTCAAGTTTCATATCTTTACGACGCCTCTGGCGTACGAATTGGACGAATAGCAGATGATGGGGCGTCAATAATGACAAATTATTTTGTGATTGATTATAAAGCTCCTTTGAAAATGCCGCTGGCAGAAACGGATGCGACTGGACGCATCGTTAGATATTATATTTGGAGTACACATGGGTTGCTTGCTCATCTGGATGTTACAGATAATGGGTCGCAAATCACCGTTGATTCGATTAGTTACTACCACATTGATGAACAAGGATCAACGCTGGCACTCACTGCTGAAAATGGAAACGTCACTGACCAATATGCATATTCTCCCAATGGGAATATTCTTTTTCACAGCGGAACGAACTCTACGCCATACCAATGGTTAGGTGCAATTGCCGTTCGCAATGAAGGCAATGATCTTTATTATATGCTTAACCGGTATTATTCTGCTGATATGAAGCAATTCATCAGTATAGACCCGAAAGGAGTTGCTGGCGGGTACAATCTTTATGCTTATGCCAACTTGAATCCATTGTTTTTATCTGACCCGTTTGGTCTTGAAGCAGGTAGCGGTTGGCTCAGCGGTATTGGAAATGCGATTTCAGATATCGCTGGAAAAATATGGGATACTTCGGTATACGTTGCCGGTAAAGCATGGGATATATCATTAGATATTGTTGGTAAAACATGGACATCTCCGAATACAGCCATTGGTCTGCTATGGGGTGGAATCGGTTATGCGGTCGGATTGCTCCCCGGAGTCAATATGCCAACGATAAGTTTTGAAAATAATGCGATCCAGTTTAAAAATCACCCCTTGATGTTTGGGGCTATAACGTTTGGAAATTCAATCAGTTACGCATCAGATTTTGGGCCTGATTCCTTTTCTGCTGCATATGGGCGATGGACTCAAACGGGCTTACATGAAATGGGCCATACATATCAATATCAGCTATTAGGACCATTATTTTTGCCAATCTATCTTTTTTCTGGCGGGGTTAGTGCTGGAAATCCTTTTGAGCAAGCTGCAGATGATTTTGCTTTAGGAGGAAGTTGGATGCCATGAAAAAGATAAAGTATCTATTGTTATATTTGTGTCTGATAATAGGAATAATTTGTTCAATTTCGTGTAGGCTGGCACAAGGGCCTGTTATAGTAAACAATTTAAGTATTGAGGTCTTCGGTGAAATTGTTTTTGAAGACGGACATATAACATCGGGAAATCTGCCTTCTGGGCGGGTAATTTGGCTGGGACATGATAAATCAAAAATGGCATCCTTAATTGTGCGTAACTCAGACAAAAAAATCTTATTCGAAGTTGAAAAAGAGCAACTTCTCTTATGGCAATCGGATGGAGAAAAACCATTTGTTTTACTTATCGTGGAAACCGGTGTTCGAAAAATATCGAAAGATGAAATCGTAAAATATAATCGGGGTGACTGATTGGGATGAAGCAGTATCTAATATTTTTGATCGGTGCACTCTGTCTGACAGGATGTAAAAGCTATCCACCGGAAATTAATAACGGACGGTTTGTATACCCGAAATATCAGATTTCTTTTGCGGTTCCACCGCCGGATTTATGGCAATCGTCAAAAAAGCTCCCTGATCGGTTTATTCCAAAGGTTGACGAACGAAGATCCATGATCGGTGCGTTCAATAAGGCTGTTTTCTTAAATGATAAACAGGACAGTGCCATTGCGCTCGAAGTTTCAAAAATGTTCATTAATGCGGCAAAATTGCCGCCGCAACAAATAAAGGTGCAGTTAGAGAAGAGCTTTTTAAGTTTCGTTAAAAATATGGAAACGTCTTTGTTCTTTTCTGATTATAAATATGACTTTTCCGTGCCGTATATAAACAAAACGCCGTTACTGCTTAGCACAGAAACATTTAATATGAATAGCTGCGGAAAAACATATCGATGTGAAATTCACACATATATCTATATTATCAATGACGATGATACTTGCAAATTACGATTCATTTTGTGGTCTGCACCGGAAACATATTCCAAAAATAAAGCTGTATTAAATCAACTTTTAGGAACTCTCCGCCGAGAATTGGGAAATTAACGCAACACATGTCAGGTGCCGACTTTTGACTTACTGATTTTCATCTGACAAACAAGAATTGATCATTTTTGATACAAATATGGCTTTATTCAGATAATATGAAATTTAAGCCAATCATAAATTTGCAATTCGCAGGGTTATTAATCAATCAATAACGACATGATGCTTTGACACCTTTTTACATCTTTACCTCAAACACAGCTTTCTTTTCATCAAAAAAATAAGTAGAAAGCGCGCATTGAAAGGTCAACTTTTATGGGCATCCATTTTTTGCGAAAAATTGCATTCCACTATTTAACATTGTTTTTTACAACACTGGGTATCGTGTGGCTATTCATAGAAATTTTCAGAGATTGTTCGGGTATAGAATATAGACTTTCTTTTTGGCAGATAATCGGAGGAACCACCCTTCTTACGTTTATTCCGTTTTTTATCAGTGGATTTTGCACATCTGGCTTTTTGCGGTGTAAAGTCGAAATCACAAGCAACGCATTTAATACGAAGATAATCATAAAATTTTCTGATTTATTTAAACAAAAGGGATTTAAGGCGATAGCGGTTAACAATTTTTTTGATTCAACCGTTGATGAACGGCTTGTTTCTTCTAAAAGTCTTCACGGCATCATGCTCACCAAATATTGGAAAAAGAATGTGGCCGATTGGAATCAACAAGTAGATACTCAACTGGCAAGTAAAACAAAACTTTCTACATCCCCCTTGAAAGAAGGAAAGCAAGATCAATACGAAGTCGGAACAACTGTTTTCGTGACACTAGGACAAGAAAAATTCTTTTGTGTAGTACTTGGTCAAACTGACAACTCAACATTGGAAGCAAAAACAACTGCATCAGATTTAATTCGCGCCATCCGAGGTCTTTTATGTCATGCACGGTCTGTTTGTTCTAACGAGGTATTAAATATTCCGCTTTTCGGAAATGGATTATCGCGTGTTGATATCAAATGTAATGTTTTGGTTGACCTGATACTAACAGCCATTTTTGAAGAAATGAAATTGGGGCGGATAACTGAAGAAATAAAAATTATTCTTCCTCGGAAAAAATTTCTTGAAATAGATCTTTGTGCAGTAAAAAGAAATTGGAGTTAAATTATGGCATATCGAAGTGGGACATATATTGCGTTTGACGGCTTGGGGCAAATCGATCCTTCTCAATCAGATTTTAAATACTATGCGACTATTCAGGCGTGGGATGCCCACAAAACAATAAAATTCGATTATGTTGATAGCCATGACAAAACTTATGCTGTTCTAGATACGAGTAGTAGAATAACGTTGGAAGCACGAATTCGTGAACGTCTTGCAAATTCAAAAAACGTAATAATCATTTTAAGTGGCGATACACGAAAATATGGAAGTATGCTTTCGTATGAAATCGAACAGGCGGCAGATAAATATAAACTTCCGTTAATTATTGCTTATGTCGATTACAAGGTTGTTGCGGCTCCGCTTTCTTTATCTTCCTACTGGCCAAACGCTTTAGCGGAACGAATCAAAAATAAAACAATAAGGGCCATTCATATCCCTTTTTTAAAAGAGACCCTATTCGAAGCGATTAAACAGTATTCCCCTGAAAATTTTCCGAAACATGCGTGCAGTATCTATAATGAGGTATACCAACGGACAGTCAGTGGAGTTAGATCTGGCCCGTTTATAAATACGAAAAAATGAATGTCGTGTATCCGAAAAGCATATTTATTCGTTTTCTTAAAATCGGACATTTTGTTAATTTAACAGAGCTAAACAGCAATTTATTTTGTCATGTTAGTTTTCTACCACGATTGACAAAAGGAAGTTGAGCTTTGTATTTTTAATCAGTAATTTTATTCGATTAGGAAATTTAAATATAATTAGAAAAATAATTTAGCATCATATGTTTTAGTCGTTCTCTCGAAACCGCCAGTTTCATACATGCGACCAGGCTAGATGCAGAGGATGCGCCCTCAGGGCGCGCCCCTGTGTTGTGGTCGCATGTGGGCTCTGGCGGGCCTCGAGAGAGCATGACCGGGGGTGTCGCCTCTTTCTTTAAGAAGTGCCTCTTCCGGTTTGTGAAACCACAACACAGGAGAGGAACATGCAGAGGAAAAGGAATAAGGGGTTGTTACCCCTCTCAATCGCCGTTTCAGTCGCTACGGCATTTTTAAGTGGCTGTACATCGCCAAAAACAAGCAAAGTTCATTCGGGACGCCTACAAACGTTCGGTGAAAATAATCGGATTACGATATCGGGATGCAGTCATTCGCACGCAACCGTGTCAAGCGCTACAATTTTTGGCGGAGCAATAGCCCATATTATTGTTACTGAATCCACGAGAAAAAGGGATGTGGAACAGCAGTTAAACAATGAGTGTGTGCAGGTAATTGAATCTGTTTTTACAAACTCACCAGCATTTACTTACGTCCTTCGTTCAGAGATCGGATTGCCGGAAAATATTATAAAACCGGATGATGACCAATATCCGTCGTTTCATGCAAAATTTGGTGTTGGTGCTTTTCTTGAACCGAAATTCTATTTCATGCCAAAAAATGGTTTTGATCAAACGCTGTGTCTGTACACCGTCTGGAAAGTTGTTTCACCGGATGGCAAGCTGATCTGCCAAATCAAAACCCGGTCTGATGGATACAAAATGCCAGGGATGACGTATTCCACCGCCGACCCCAAGCACAAAGACGAAATTCTGCGTCTGGCGAAAGAAAGCGCAGAACAATTTATTCAGCTTTGGCCAGCGCAACAATAACCCAAACCATTAACCGGAGAATATTATGAACAAAAAAATTATCAAAAACAGTGTCGCCTTTACAGCCGTTGCATTCATTTTAACCGCTTGTACTCATCCGCTAGCCGTAAAAAATCTGGATATGTACCGCCAGCATTCGATGGGCGCGCCACTGGAACAGCCGATTCGCCTCGGTATTCGGGAAAAGAATCACCAAATGGATGCGAAACGAATGGCGCGTGATTTCGCGGTTGATATCGGACGTTACAATGTACAGGCAACTACGGCAATCTATCCCGACAACAGCAATGTAGATGTGATTGCATCATTTGATTCCCGTTCGCAGTATAAAGGTTCCGGCTGGAATTTTCTGATCGACTGGCCTGGATTTTTAATTTTCACCCCGGCATGGCACGGTTACAAATACAATGTCGTTCATGATGTGAAAGTTGATCTAACCGATGCCCAAACCGGCCAGTTCATCAAATCCGTTAATATTCCGATTGATCTGGATGTCCGGCACGCCGACATGAAACGCACCTGGCTGGCAGAAAGCGGGTGGTGGCTGTTTTGGACAATCCCCTCATTTGTCGGAGGAATCTTCCATATCGGTTATGATGAGGATGTGACCTCGTTACTTGAGAAAAATGCGGGGCCGGTGTTGACGGATTACATTGCACAGGAAGTTGCTAATGAATTACGCAACTATACCAAATCAAAGCCTGTTTCCAAAAAGACCGGCGAGCCAGTGGATGCAAAGCTGCAAAAGCTCACCGAATTAAAAAATCAGAGATTGCTGACTGAAGATGAGTACAACGCTAAGCGGCAGGAATTAATCAATGCCCTGTAAATATCACCACATTATTAAACCTACCCGTCACACGGGTCTTCAGCTTCGGCTGATCGTCGAACAGAAAGGAGGATGCCATGCATTATGGATAAATGATTGCCTCGATTTCTGATGGCCAAAGTTGTGTTTAATGAATGTTAATAAAAGGAGAGGTTATGAAAAAAATATTGTTCGTTGTATTGGCTGGGATTACCGGATTCAGTTTTGCGGATGGAGTCCGTCCGTATGTTCGTGTTAGCGCCGGTGTAGCATTATTGCAGGATGCTGATCTTGGCGGTGATACAGCAATCCAGCCGGGTGTTCAAATGAAAGAAATGGAATTTGATACAGGCTATTCAGTCGGATTTGCCGGTGGCGTAAAATTTGCCAATCTGCCGATCCGTGCAGAATTGGAATTTCTGTATCAGAGAAACGATCTGGACAACATTAATCTGACCCCCGGGTGGGTTTACACCGGCGATGGAAAACTTACTGTCATGGCGTTGATGCTGAACGGATTCTATGACTTCGAAAATAAAACCATTGTCACGCCGTACTTGATGGGCGGTGTCGGTGTAGTCAGAGCCAAAATGAAACTTAATGACGTTGGTAGCGAAACCGATACCGTTGCGGCATTTCAACTCGGTGCCGGACTGGATTTCAAAGTTACAGACCATGTAAGTTTGGATGCGGGATATCGTTTCATGATGACATCCGATCCGGATTTTGGCGGAGTGGATGCCGAAATCACCGGGCATCGAATCGAACTGGGGATCCGGTACACGTTCTGATTCAACAAAATTAACAGGGTTAATGCGCCGCTCCGTGCGGCGCTTTTTTTGTATCATCCAATTCCTGAGGAAATTCATTGTTGTACTATTGATGTATTAACTCTGATTTTACAGATGGAATTTGAAAAAACTTTTCCCCACAAATTGGAACAGCATAATTTCATAAAACATCTGTAAATATTGATTAAATTTAATGTTTTCAGGGGAAAGTCGATGATGGTGGAAAATTTACGAATAAAGATTTTAAGTCCCTTGTGTCTACCGATTCCACCACCTGGGCAAAATAATTAACCTCTTTTATATTAACATATTTATAGAAGAAGTTATTTTTTATTTTTAAATTTGTATCCAAATTGCACCTTTTTTAAAACTCAAAAACCGAATAAACAGAAAATTTAAATAAACGAATGATAAAACCAGGTCCCGGTTCACCGTCCAAATCAGCAGCTATCCCTGCAAAACGAATGAAAAGCTGACAACGGAGATATTGAAGAAATTGACAGCCTGATATCCGGCATTTTTCAGGATCTCAGGCGTCGGCACCCTATCTATCCTTATCTGTGCAATCAGTGCATCCCGTTGTTCTTCAATAACCACCTGTCACGGCTGACTGGCACAACAATGCAGAAGTCAAACTCTCCTGTATCATCACAAGAATATCAAGACCTGCAGGCCCTTTCAGAAGAGCCATGTCAGGCCGATGGTAAGCGAATCTTCGTACAGAGATGACTTAAAGTTATAATCGCCGCCAGGGGTGCTGCCGCTGCTGCTGCTGTGCTTCTCGAAAGCATGCATATACGCCACATTCAGCAGCAGATTTTCATTGATGTGATATCCGGCGCCCAGGGTGATGTGGGTCTCGACAATCGCTGGAAAAGCCACAGTGCGCAGCAGTTCATACCCCATCGTAGGAACATATTTACCCTGCACGCTGGTCATTCCCATTGGATCCCAGCCTCGATGCTCCTTGACTGGATTGCGGGAGTAGTTGAAGCCGGCGCGTAAATCCCATGAAGAGGTCAGCCGATAGCGAGCTCCAACAGCATAAACCCACTGATTTTCCCAGTCAAAATCGCCATATCCATCCGCTTCACCCCACATCAACCGCTTGATGTCAAAGGCAATCAGCCATTGATCATTCGGCTCCCAGGCTGCACCGGCGCCGTAAACAGCGGGCTGCTCCAAAACCAGCGTGTCTTTGCGGGTATCGCCCAGAAACTCATCGAAATTATACACCCCTTTGAATCTGGCCTTCTGCGGCGAGGTATATGAGAGCCCCAGGTTCCAATCTCCAATGCGCTGCAACAAGCCGATCGAACCGCCGAAGCTCACATCATCCACCTCACCCTGCCCGATACTCAGAGTACTGTAATTAAAATGCGGTGAGATGCCGATAGAAAGCGAATCTGTGATCTTGTATGAGAGTGCCGGGGCAAACTTCATGCTGGCGAACTTGGTATAAACCGCGCCTTCATAACCATTGGAGGGGTCGCCATCCAGATCCCATGGGCGTTTCTTATAATCCACTCCCATGCCTGAGATGCCATAAGCGGCAAATCCTGCCGCCCACCGTTCATTCAGCGGCTGGGTATAGCTCATGTAGGGAATATACGAAGTTGGATCATCACTGCCGCCGGAGTATGTTCCGGCTGGAGTGCGCAATCTGGCGCGCACATGTGGCCGAAAGAAAGTAATTCCAATATTAACTTCATGCAACTCCGAGCCCGGCAAAAAAGATAACCCCGCCGGATTGTTTACTATGGCTGAGATACCGTCCTGCGGTGCGGCCACGCCCGTACCCCCCATGCCGCCGGATACCGCTCCAATACCCTCCAGAATATCACCGTTGGTGGCATTTGCCTGCAACACTAAACCAGTTACCACTACCCCGGCCACCAGCCAGACCCGCCCGTTTTTTTTACTGTTTTTCATAAGCTCTAGTTCCCCTGTTAAAAGATTTATACTTGACAGCGTTACTTGCCCGACTGCAAGCGGAATTTTATTTTTTCTGTTTTTTTGTTCATCTGCTTTGAGCCGATATGGATGTATGATTCGTACAGTCTGATTATATGGGGATTTTAGCCGATGTCCCTTTCCTTTGTTTTGCCGAATGAAGAAAGGTTCATTCCGTTATGGAATTTTTCCGCATCCAACCGGACACTGGCGTTTACAATCTACCCGGATTAATCCATTTTCAACATTCCATCATTCCTCTCTTCCATTATTCTGTTCTTTATGAGAGATTTGCTGCGTTTTATAGAAGAGGGGGCGACTGGTTTCGACGGGTAAGTTGAAGCTTCCGCCGCGTGTCGAGGTTGGTCTCCTGGCCTCGTAAAAAGGAGCCCGAACAATAAATGCTACTGAAGAGTACGCACTCGCTGCCTAATTGACGGCGCGACGTTTCTGCCCTGATGCCTGTTAGGGGACAGAAACGACGACAGCAGGCTGGCGCCAAAGCCGGGAGTCCGGGCGGCGGCGCAAGAAATAACAGGACCCTAGCGACCAAGGTGGCCATGTTAACCGGCAGCTGCGGGGGCGAATCCTTTAAAGGTTGACTACACACGTAGACGCTGCTGTGACTCTTATTCGGACGCGGGTTCAAATCCCGCCGCCTCCACCAGTTTTTGGATGAGCGTGCTTTCTTGATAATGAATAAAAGCCCTAAGCCGGGGTGTCCCGGGCTACCGATGGCAGCGCCGGTTTTATCCTGATCGTTTTTTCTTTTTTGATGGTAACGGTTCCTGGCTTTGTGCCGCGCGGCTTGGAGACATTTTTGACCTGTGTGCAGGATACTGAGACCGTTCCGGCAGTCCGTGCATTACTATGCCACGCAGCCACAGCAGCGGCGGTTTTTATCAGATGATTCCCCGGCGCTTCACCGGTCGCGCTGCACAAAATCACATGACTGCCGGGCAGTCCGCGGACATGAAACCAGTAATCATTCGGACGCGCAGCTCTTAAACTGAGCCGATCGTTGTCGGCGTCCGTCTTTCCGGCGAGAATTTCCCAGCCGTCCGGCAGAATATATCTCCAGACATCCGGTTCTGTAATGGGCGGTTTCATGAGATTTTAACGGAAGAAAACAAAGCGTTGTCTGCCTTCGTTGTCTTCTGTAAAACTAGTCTGCCGGCGTGAATGTTAATTTATCCTCTGCGGCATCCACTGTAACAGTTTTATCGCTTGCGATTTCACTGCGCAGAATGGCTTCCGCCAGCGGATCTTCAAGGTTGCGTTCGACCGACCGGCGCAACTGCCGTGCACCGTAAGCCTTATCAAATCCTTTGTGAATCAGATACTGTTTCGCGGCAGCGGTGAGATTTAATTTAATTCCGCGGGCATCAATGCGTTCCTGAACCTGCGCAATTTCGAGGTCAAGGATGGCTTCGATATCTTTTCTCGTCAGCTGCCGGAATACAATAATGTCAGTCAGGCGGTTGATGAGCTCCGGCTTAAAGATTTCTTTGCTGGCGGCGAGCATGGCATTACGCAGTTTTTCGTAATCGTTTTCCTCGCTGACCGGCGCAAAGCCCAGTCCGGACTTTGCCGAGTGCGTCGCACCGACATTCGAGGTCATGATAATAATCGTATTACGAAAATCAACGCTGCGTCCGAGGCTGTCGGTTAAACGCCCTTCTTCAAGAATTTGCAGCAGCATGTGCATCACATCCGGATGCGCCTTTTCAACTTCATCGAACAGCACCACGGAATACGGACGCCGGCGCACGCGTTCGGTGAGCTGCCCGCCCTCTTCGTGGCCGACATAGCCCGGCGGAGAACCGACAAGCCGCGACGCCGAAAATTTTTCCATATATTCAGACATATCAATCTGAATCAGCGAATCCTGATCATCAAACATATACCGCGCCAGTTCCTTCGCCAGCATGGTTTTGCCGACGCCGGTCGGGCCGAGAAATGCAAAGGAGCCGATCGGCCGGCGCGGATCTTTCAGTTCGGCGCGCGAACGGCGCAGGGCGCGCGAAATGGCGGATACCGCTTCATTCTGTCCGATCACGGTCTTCTCGATCTCCTCTTCCATCTGGAGCAGCTTAGCCAGCGCCTGCTCGCCCATTTTATCCACCGGCACGCCGGTCCATTTGGAAACGATCACGCGGATCTCCTCTTCATCCACTATGGAGAGATTCTCTTTGCGTTCGGACTCCCACTCTTTCAGCGCGGTATCGAGCTCTTCTTTTGCCTTGCGTTCGGCGTCGCGCTGTGCGGCGGCCTCTTCAAATTTCTGGTCGCGGATCGCAATATCCTTTTTCTGCTGCGCGTCGAGAATCCGCTGGCGGATCTCCTGAAATTCCGGCGGCTTCACCATGTGTGCAATGTGACTGCGCGCGCCGGCTTCATCCATCAGATCGATCGCCTTATCCGGCAGAAACCGGTCCGGCAGATAACGCGCCGAAAGTTTCGCCGCCGCTTCCAGCGCTGCGTCGGTGATTTTACAAAAGTGGTGATCTTCATATTTCGGACGGATACCGGTTAAAATCTGCACTGTTTCTTCAATCGTCGGTTCATTCACAATCACCGTTTGAAACCGGCGTTCGAGCGCCGCATCTTTTTCGATCGACTTGCGGTATTCGTTCAGCGTGGTTGCGCCGATGCACTGCATTTCGCCGCGCGACAGCGCCGGTTTAATAATATTCGCTGCATCCATCGTACCTTCCGCCGAACCGGCGCCGACGATGGTGTGCAGTTCGTCGAGGAACAGCAGAATATTTTTGGCTTTGCGGATTTCGTCCATCACCGCTTTGATGCGTTCCTCAAACTGCCCGCGATATTTTGTGCCGGCAACCATCAGCGCAAGGTCGAGCGTCACCACTTTTTTATCGGCGAGAAGCTGCGGCACCGTGCCGTTGGCAATCGCCTGAGCGAGTCCTTCGGCAATCGCTGTTTTCCCGACGCCTGCTTCGCCGAGCAGCACCGGATTATTCTTGGTGCGCCGGCAGAGAATCTGGATGACGCGTTCAATTTCATTTGCGCGGCCGATCACCGGATCGAGCTCGCCCTTTTTTGCCATCGCCGTCAAGTCGCGGCCGAACGCATTCAGCGCCGGCGTTTTTACCGCCTGTTTATCGCCCGATTTCTGCGGTGCGGCGCCGGCGGGATTGAATCCGGCGGCACTCTCTTCGCCGGCACCCATGGAGCCGTCATAATCCGGATCGAGCATCGCCATCACCTCTTCACGCGCCTCGTCGAGATCAACCCCCATATTTTCAAGTACGCGCGCGGCAATACCTTCACCTTCGCGCAGCAGCCCGAGCAGGATATGTTCAGTGCCGACATAACTGTGATTCAGCGAACGCCCTTCACTCGTTGCCAGCGCCAGCACTTTTTTCGCGCGCGGCGTGAATGGAATATTGCCGGTCATTTTTGTGTCCGACCCGGTGCCGACGGCCTTTTCCACCTCGATGCGCAGTGACTGTAAATCGACGCCGAGCGACTGCAGTACGCTCACCGCCACGCCGTCACCGAGTGCGACCAGTCCCAGCAGGATGTGTTCCGTCCCGACATAATTATGATTAAACCGTTCCGCCTCTTTGCGCGCCAGATGCAGCACACGCTGTGCTCTTGGTGTGAAATTATCCATAATTTAATTCCTTAAAATTCCGGCGATTATCCCAAAATACCTGTAGATTTCAATTGGATTTTTTGACCGCAAAACTCAACGCACGTTCAGGATTTATACCATGCTACAGTTCTCATGAGATGACCAACTCTATCATATGGCAAATTTTGTACAGTGCGGATTACATTAAAGGATAAAATTTCAGAATGTACCGTGTATTCCATCAACAATAAATTAATGAAAAAACTCTCATCATTTAAAATTAGCGGTAATATGTTTTCACCAGATATTTGGCATTGATGAATTTTTTTCATCCGGTTTTCTTAACTGTAAATTTCAGGTTTAGAGTTTGGAACGTTATGGGGATAAAAATAAAACTAGCAGGAGTTAAATCAATGCAAAATTTTTTCTGGTTACTAATATTGTCGGTTTTTTGTGTCTCCGCCGAACCGTTGTTTGAGACAACGACACTATGGGGAATGTATCCCAACAACCATCCCAATTACCGGATTCCGTCGATTATAACCGCCCCGAATGGCGATTTACTTGTTTTTGCAGAAAAACGGAATCATGGGATTCTTGATATCGGTGATACTGATATTGTAATGAAACGCAGCTCGGATTTGGGAAAAACATGGAGTAAAGAAATAATTGTATACGATCCGGGATACGAAACCTGTGCGGACATAACTCCTGTTATTGATCTAGAAAAAGGAAGGATTTGGATATTTTTCTTACGGGATAAAAAACGCTATTACACAATGCATAGTGATGATAATATGTATACATGGTGCAAACCTTATGAAATTCATTCATCAGTTGTTGCACCGGAATGGGATGACTATAACGCCGGCAAGAATCAAATTGTTTTTGTGCCACCGGGCACTTCAACTCGAGATAAAATTCAAACTTGGGAACGGAACTGGTTTCAACGTTACGGGGTTGGTCCCGGCGCCGCCGGAATCCAGAAAAAACAGTTTCCGCATAAAGGGCGCCTCATTATTCCCGCACGTCATATGGAGAATGGCGGGCACCGGTCACATGTCTTTTTCAGCGACGATCATGGCGCAACCTGGAAACTGGGCGGAACGGTTGGTGAGGGGAATGAGTGCCAGTTGGTTGAACTTCCCGACGGACGTCTTTTCATTAGCATGCGAGATCCAGACAACAGCCGGCGCCCGAATCGCTTAAGCCGCCGGTTTGCGCAGAGTCGCGATGGCGGAGAAGCTTGGGAGTCCTACACCCTCGCCGGGGAAAAAATTCCGACAGTACAATGTCATGCAAGTATTATCAATTATGACAACAAATTGCTGCTTTTTTCAAATCCAGCCAGCCGCTATCGCGAGGAGAAGCATCCTTACGGACGGTATAATATGACAGTGCGGTTCAGTCAGGACGGCGGAAACAACTGGATCGGTGGACACACAATCTGGGAACACCCCTCTTCTTATTCCGATATGACGGTACTTCCTGATGGAACAATTGGGCTAGTTTACGAAAGAGGACCGCAAGGCAGTACCCATTATTGGGATGAGTTGCAATTTGTGCGATTTAATATGGAATGGCTGCAGAACGGAATAATTTTGCTGAAAGACGCCTGTAAAATCTGTCATCGAGTCTGCTGCCGTTGTGACGGTACACGCTAAAATAATAACCTTGATCGGTAAGTAATGTTCACCAGTTCGTTGATGTTGTGCTGTTGGTAAAAAAGAGGGACAGTATGCGCACCAATTTGCAATAATACACAGGAGAGCTAATGAATTTTATAGTAAAATATGGACGAGTGATTTTAATGCTGCCTGTTTTGATATTTTCTGATCCTATTCCGATTATCAATCATAGTTTTGAAAGTGATCCTGTTGTCGCGGCAACGGTTACATTGCCGGACGGATGGTCGATACTTGCCACAGATGCCCCTAATGGGGCGAAGGGACTTATTCCGACTAATGATAATCAACACAGTGTTTCCGGAGCGATCGATGGGAATCAATACGTGTTTCTTTGCGGGCGTAAAAACTCTGGCAGTACAGACACATCTCCCAATTATCTATATCAGCAGGTGATCGGCGGAACCGGAGCGGCCGTTGTTTTAAAGAAGGGGGATCAGTTGATTTTGACAGTTGCGTTGGCAGTATCTCGTTATGATCTGCAAAATTTCAGCGTTGGTTTGTACAGTGATAGCGGGTTAACAGATGCTCTGATGGTTTTAGATCAAACGGATATTGCATTAACGACGACCTTCACGGATTACGAGCTGACATGGACAGTTACGGCTGCTTATGCCGGAACACCCGTTTATGTCGGGTTTTCAGCGGATGATATTGCTACGACAGCCTCTACTCCTCGGCTAGGCATCGATAACGTCCGATTGACACTGGGGAAAAGCAATGGAATTTCGCTGTATTTAATACACTGATGATTTGTGTCACAACCGCATTAGGTTGGATAAATTAGAAACAAGATGACTATGAAAAAAATTATACAAATGATTTTATTGTTGTCTGCTTCCGCAGGTATACCTCAAGCATTTTCTATTTCAGGAGCAATCTCGATTCCTGTAGAAAATCACAGCTTTGAAAAACCGGAGAATTCTAAAACCGTTCTCGGCAATCCGGGGGAATCGTGGACTTGGATTGCTGCCGGATCCCCAAATTCTGCTTGCGGCGTTATCCAAGGCGGACAACACGGACGACAGTACTTATTTATTGCTGCCAGGAAAAAAAATAAAACCGATTTCGGAGTGCCGAACCGGTTATACCAGCGTATTGATCATCAAGTAAAAGTGGGAGATAAACTGGTTTTAACAGTTGCTTTAAGCGCCTATGCTGGAGACCCGGAAAATTTTAATTTTGGTTTGTTTGCGGATGAAACGATGAAAAATCCACTGGCTCTAAAGACCGGCACAGAGGTAGCACTATCGAATAATTTCAGAGATTTTTCTGTGGAATGGGTTGTTGGCAAGAATGAAGTCGCGAATAAATTTTACATTGGATTTCAAGTGGAAGACTACGGTTCTGATGTTTCTACACCAAGATTGGGTGTTGACAATATCCGGTTGAGTAAATCGGAAGGCATAAAAATGGCGTCGACACAACCGAGAATTCCTTTTTTTGAAATGCAAGAGCTATTTATTGGTCGTGGCGGACGTAATATTGTCGTTGCGCTAGACGGAACAGTGCTCGCATTTCATACTCCAGATGTGGGGTTCCGTCGCAGCCAAGATGGCGGCGCGACCTGGACAGATTTGGAAATAATCGATAAGAGGGCCAAGGGAAATGTGATCGTGGATACAAATTCCGGCGATATTCTTTATATAAATCCAGCTAAGGGTCTCCTTTGGCGCAGTACAGATCATGGGAATAGCTGGAGACAAGAGACTATGCATATCGAACCAAACTTCTTTGGACATGGTACACCGGACGGTATTCCGCAAAATTCGGTTGCTGCAGAATCCGGCATCACAATTCAATTCGGTGCGTATCCTAGACGGCTGCTATCGCCAAGCCGGATTGCGGCGCCATCAAACTCAAACGACGAAAAATATCGCGCGTATCACTATAATTGCGCTTTGTATAGCGATGACGGCGGAAAAAATTGGCAGACCAGTGATCCGTTTCCAATTCTTGGAACAGGAGAGGGTGCGCTGGTTGAATTGTCGACTGGAGAAATTTATTACAATTCGCGCTGTCATACTGCTACGGATTGTAAACGCCGCGAAGCCTGGAGCTTCGATTCCGGGCGCACCTGGATAAACCCCGGCAAGGCAGATCTTCCCGACGGATTAATTGGCGATTCATATGGGTGCCACGGGGGATTAATCCGTTTACCTTTTGAAGGGCAGGATATCATACTGTTCAGTAATTTAGATGCGGAGATGACCGGCGGTATGCGGAATCGGCGAAACATAACCGTCTGGGTGAGTTTCGACGGGGCAAAAAGCTGGCCGGTGAAAAAACTGATTTATGATGGGCCGGGAGCTTATTCCTGCATGGCTTCCGGGCGTCCGGGCACACAGACTGATGGCTTAATTTACATGTTGTTTGAAGGCGGGGCTGAAGGGGTTGAATCTGCGATTCAACTTGTCAGATTTAACTTAGAATGGCTTTTAGACGGCGTCGATATATCTCAGTTTTTTAAGGGTTCTATGTGAAGAAAAAACGAAAGGAGGGTGATCATGCAAAAAACTGCAAAATTCATAGTATGGATAATGTGTTTGGTTGCACTGACCGGCAATACAGACCCAGTTAAGGTATTAAATCATAGTTTTGAAATAGATGAAATGACAAAGCCAATGCTCATAACGCCCGCGGATTGGCAATATTCTGGAAAAGATGCCGCTAAGGGTGGACGGGGTCTCATTACAAAACGTGATCCACAAAGCCATTCAATCTACGGTAAGATCGACAAAGATCAATACGCATTTCTTTGCGGGCGTAAAAACTCCGACAGTACAGACACATCTCCAAATTATCTGTATCAACAGATAATCGGAGAGAAAAGCTCACCGATCCGTCTGAAAACAGGAGACCAACTAATATTAACCGTTGCTTTGGCAGATGCACGGTTTGGTGTGCAACGCTTCAGTTTTGGGCTGTATAGTGATCCTGCACTGACAGATGCATTGGCAATTCTGGAAAGCAAAGACATCACATTGAGTAAGCAATTTACAGATTATACACTCAAGTGGACGGTCCCTGCTAAATATGTAGGCACACCGGTTTATATTGGATTCTCATCGTATGATGTCGGGACAACTGCGAGTACCCCGCGACTTGGAATTGATAATGTCCGGTTGGAATATAAAAAATAAATGAAATTCTTTAAATATTAAAGCAGGTTTCTGTCGGAAAAGTGGTAATGTTTTTTTACCAGAAGATAATAATTGTGATACATGGAAGAGCGGCTAAGATTGCGGTCATATATTAAGATAAACAAGGGTGGTACTTGTTTAGGAACAGTAATAATAGCCTAATTAAGGAGGAGGAATCAAATGAAGAAAATAGTAAAATTCGCAATGGCAGTGTGCTCAGTTGCATTACTGGGGAATGCTGACTTGCTTACAAATTCAATTGCGGTGGCAAATCACAGTTTTGAAAGTGATCCTGTTATGGAGCCAAAGGTTGGTTTGCCGGACGGATGGTCGATACTTGCCACAGATGCCCCTAATGGGGCGAAGGGACTTATTCCGACTAATGATAATCAACACAGTGTTTCCGGAGCGATCGATGGGAATCAATACGCGTTTCTTTGCGGGCGTAAAAACACTGGTAGTACGGACACATCCCCCAATTATCTATATCAGCAGGTGATCGGCGGAACCGGAGCTGCCGTTGTTTTAAAGGAGGGAGACCAGCTGATTTTGACGGTCGCATTAGCAATATCACGATTTGATCTGCAAAATTTCAGCGTTGGTTTGTACAGTGATAGCGGGTTAACAGATGCTCTGATGATTTTAGATCAAACGGATATTGCATTAACGACGACCTTCACGGATTACGAGCTGACATGGACAGTTACGGCTGCTTATGCCGGAACACCCGTTTATGTCGGGTTTTCAGCGGATGATATTGCTATGACAGCCTCTACACCTCGGCTAGGCATCGATAACGTTAGGCTGGGACATGTCATCCCTGAGCCGGCGACAATTGGTATCATAAGTTTTGGTGCTTTAGTTGCATATGCAGTACGCCGGCTCCGGAGAGACTAGCTGACCATCTAACAGATGAAACTGCCGGATTTTAAAATCCGGCAGTTGTGTTATCCGGAGTCTCTCTTATGAAAACGATGCTGAGTTGGATGGTGCTGACCTATACATCTGTTGTGTTTGGTGAAGTTACCTATCTTAACCTTTTTGTTTCTGGAAATGATGGATATAACACATATCGCATTCCTGCACTGATTACGGCAGCAGATGGAACAGTTCTTGCATTTTGCGAAGGAAGACGGGACGGCAAAGGCGATACCGGGAAGATCGATTTAATCATAAAACGTTCCATGGACGGCGGAAAAAACTGGAGCGATCAAACCGTTATCTGGGCAGATGGTGACAACACCTGCGGGAATCCCTGCGCAGTAATGGATGAAAATACCGGTCGGATTTTTTTATTTTCAACCTGGAACCTCGGCAGCGATCATGAACGCGATATTATGGCTGGAACGAGTGCTGATACGCGCCGGGTTTTTTATTTAACCAGTGATGACCACGGCGTAACGTGGTCAAAACCTGTAGAAATTACATCCAGTGCCAAACGGAACAACTGGCGCTGGTATGCAACCGGTCCCGGCACCGGAATTCAATTAAAATACGGCATGAAAAAAGGGCGTTTAATTATTCCGGCGAACCATTCATTTAATCTGGATGACGGGACGAGTATCTATGGCGCTCATGTCATTTACAGTGATGATGGCGGGAAAAACTGGCAAATTGGTGATTCAGTGGTTCCGGGCGCAAATGAGAGCCAGTCAGTTGAGTTGCTGGATGGCACGCTAGTGCTTAACTCCAGAAATCATCTTTATCGCGGGACACGGATTATTGCCCGCAGTCCGGATGGCGGAGAACGCTGGACGAATGTGGATTATCAATCCAATCTGATCGAGCCGCGCTGTCAGGCCGGCTTTATTCGCTATTCACCGAATAAATTTTCTGCCGAAAATATCCTGCTTTTTTCAAATCCGGCAGAATCAAAACGCATTCGGATGACGATTAAAGCCAGTGCAGATGAAGGTCAGACCTGGAATGATGGACTGATGCTTCATTCCGGTCCTTCAGCTTATTCCAGTCTAGCGGTTCTACCCGATGGAGGGATCGGATGCTGTTTTGAGGCGGGCGAAAAAGGGCCGTATGAGAAAATCATTTTTTCGGCAGTTAGCCGGTTGCTGATTCTTAAATAACGGCGGGAAATGAAACCGTTATTTCACGATCAGATTCGTGGAAACTGGGCGACGCTGCTGCTTCCCTTGAATCGTGACAACAGCATTGATGATAATGCACTGGCCGATGAAATTGATCGGTTGATTTTTTTCGGTGTTGACGGAATTTATTCAAACGGCAGCGCCGGTGAATTTTATAATCAAACGGAAGCAGAATTTGATAGGATTAATGGAATATTAGCGGAACGATGTGAAAAAGCCGGTATGCCTTTTCAAATCGGTGCAAGTCACATGAGCCCTGTTCTTGCCGTTGAGAGGGCCCGCCGCGCAGCAGCATTGAAACCCTCTGCAATACAGGTTATTCTTCCCGACTGGTTTGTGCCGACATTGGCAGAGGATATTGATTTCCTGCTTCGCCTCAGTGAAGTTTGCGATCCGGTTGGATTGGTGCTGTACAACCCTCCGCATGCGAAACGGGTATTGACTCCGCTGGAAATTGGGAAGTTAAAGAAGAACGTTACAGCATTAACCGGTGTGAAAGTTTGCGATGGCGATCAGGAATGGTATCGACAAATGCGGGAAAATTGCACCGGTTTATCCGTTTTTATTCCCGGTCATCATCTCGCCACCGGAGTCGCAAGCGGAGCACATGGCGCTTATTCAAATATCGCCTGCATTCACCCGCTGGCGGCACAACGCTGGTATAATCAAATGAAAAAAGATATGCCGGCGGCACGGGAGCTTGAAACGCGTATACAGTGTTTTATGAACGACAACATTGTTCCTTATCTTCGCGGGGGATATTCAAATATGGCAGTGGATAAATTGATGGCGGCAGCAGGCGGATGGTGTGCAATACATCCCCGGCTTCGTTGGCCGTACCGTGGAGCCGGCGAAAGTGAAATAAAGGTTGTACACAAGGCAGTTCAACACCTTATTCCAGAGTTTATTGTATCTGAATAGCCGGTCAATAAAAGTAACCGGTTTAAGTAACTGGAGTCCGGCAGATAACAGATTCATCCTTTCTGAATTATAAATTGAAAAAGAAAGGATGTGAAAAATGGAATTTTGTCTTAAAACAGCCGGACTGGTTGCGGCGCCGTTTACGCCGATGCTGGCAAACGGCAAACTGAATCTTGCGGCGGTCGGTTTGTATGCAGAATATTTGCATCGCAAACATGTTGTCGGCGCATTTATTTGCGGAACAACCGGCGAAGGGATGTCGTTGACATTAGCAGAACGGATGCAACTCGCGGAAAAATGGGTTGCCTGCGCACCGGTGGATTTAAAAATTTTTGTACATGTCGGACATGTCTCACTGGCTGACAGTTGTGCTCTCGCAAAACATGCAGCGGATACCGGCGCCGGCAGTATTGCAACGATGGCGCCGTTTTTCTTTAAACCGGACGGCGTTGCCGGTCTGGCGGACTGGTGTGAACAGATTGCGGCGGCGGCGCCGGAACTTCCATTCTACTATTACCACATACCGTCAATGACCGGTTTTAATATTGCCGTAAGCGATTTCCTTGAAATCGCCGCACCCCGCATTCCGAATCTTGCCGGAATTAAATATACTTTTGAGGATCTTAACGATTTTGAGCGCTGCCTGAAATTCGATAATGGACGGTATGATGTGCTGTTCGGACGTGACGAGTTATTATTATCGGCGCTGCGGTTCGGCAGTTACGGCGCCGTCGGCAGCACCTATAATTTTGCGGCGCCGCTTTATTATGATCTGATCGCGGCATATCGGCGCGGCGACTTAGTCGAGGCCGAAAAACTTCAGGCCGTCGCCGTGGCGATGATTGACGCACTGGTAAATTCCGGTGCCGCACCGACGGCGGCATTTAAATGGCTGATGTCCCGCGCCGGAGTGGACTGCGGTCCGGCGCGCCGTCCGCTTTTCCCGCCGACACCGGAACAGATTGAAAAGTTAAATGTAGCCCTTGAGGGCACCGGCGCGCTAAAATGGATTCTATAATCATGAAGTGTAAAATGAAATTTGTAATTCCGATACTGTGCGGATTGCTGTGCGCCGGCGGTTTCAGCGAATTGATCTGGGAGCCATTGCCGCCGCTGCCGTATCAGAACGGCGTGGCGGGCGCATTCGCCGGTGCGCATAACGGTGTATTGATTGCTGCCGGCGGCGCAGATTTTCCAGTGGCCGCCGGCGAGGATTTATGGGCAGTTCCAAAAAAATGGCATGCTGAAATTTATGTTTTAACAGGACTGTCAAAAGGAACGCCGGAATGGCGCACCGGATTTCATTTGGATTCAGAAATCGCTTATGGCGCATCAGCAAGCACATCGTTTGGTGTGGTTTGTCTGGGCGGCGATGACGGCACAGCAATTTCGGCGCGGGCATTTATTCTGCAATGGGACGGCGAAAAAATAATCAATATTCCACTGCCGGACCTTCCGCAGCCTTGTGCGTATGGCGCCGCGGCCGTGATCGGCAATACAGTGTATCTCGCCGGAGGACAGAGCGGTTCCAAGTTAGAATCGGCGTTGCAGAATTTCTGGTCGCTGGATTTGTCGAAAATAAATTCCGGCGATGAATCATTTAACTGGCAGGAACTTCCGGCGTGGCCCGGCCCGGCGCGCGCATTTAATTTAACGGTGGCGCAGCACAATGGATTTGAGATGTGTGTTTATGTGATCAGCGGTCGCTGGAATTCCGGTGCCGGCGTTGAAGCACTGAACGATGTTTACGAATACAGTCCATCGAAAAAGGAGTGGCGCCGGCGTACAGATGTACCGGCGCCAGTCATGGCGGGCACCGGCGCCGCATCCGGCCAGTCGCACATTTTTATTTTGAGCGGCGCAGACGGTTCATTGTTCGGCCGCGAAGCAGAACTGAAAAATTCGCATCCGGGGTTTCCGAAACGCACATGGGCATATCATACCATTACAGATACATGGATTCATGCCGGCGAAACACCATGCAATCAGGTAACCACGCCGGCGGTAAAATCCGGCGAGGATATATTTTTAATTTCCGGCGAAAGCCGCCCGCGCGTCCGCACGCCTGATGTCTGGCGGATTCAGGTGCAGGCGGAACCGCGCGCCGGTTTCGGCGCCATAAATTTCACGGTGCTGATTATTTATCTGCTCGGTGTTACCGGCGTCGGGTTTTATTTCATGCGGAAGAATAAAAACACAAACGATTATTTTCGCGGCGGACAGCAGATTCCGTGGTGGGTCGCCGGCTGTTCAATTTTTGCGACCATGCTGAGTTCCATTACCTTCATGGCAATTCCGGCGAAAGCGTATGCGCAGGACTGGCTGATGCTGCTTGGCAATTTTATGATCGTCCTGGTTGCTCCGGTGGCGGTGTATCTGGCGCTGCCGTTTTTCCGGCGAATTGATGCCACCAGTGCGTATGAATATCTGGAAAAACGATTCAACCGTCCGGTACGTTTACTGGCGAGCGGACTGTTTTCAGTATTTCATGTGTTCCGCATGGGCATTGTGATGTCGCTCGCCGGTTTAGCGCTGGCAACTTTGACGCCGTTGACGCCGGCACAATCGGTCTTAATTATGGGTGTGCTCAGCATGCTTTACTGCACCGTCGGCGGACTTGAAGCCGTGGTCTGGACGGATACAATTCAGACCTTTGTTCTGCTTGGCGGTGCACTGCTGTGTTTAATCTTAATTTGTTTCCGTCTTGAAGACGGCGCCGGCGAAATACTGACCGTTGCGCTCGCCGACGGAAAACTCCGGCTGGCAGATTTGGATTTTTCGATAACGAGTTACACCGCGATGGCCGTCTGGGTAGTGGTTATCGGCGGAATCGGACAGAACATTTCTTCATACATTGGTGATCAGGCGGTGGTTCAACGCTATATGTCGACGCCGGACAGACAAACAGCAGCGCGTTCCATCTGGACCAATGCGGTATTAACCGTTCCGGCGAGCCTGCTGTTTTTCGGTATCGGAACTGCACTGTATACGTTTTATAAAAAAAACCCGGCGCTGCTCGATCCCACCATCAACACCGATCAGATTTTCCCGCTGTTTATTTCCACCGAAGTTCCGGCGGGCATCGCCGGACTGATCGTCGCCGGAGTTTTTGCCGCTGCGCAATCCACCATTTCCACCAGTATGAATTCAACTGCGACAACCATCGTCACCGATTTCCTGCAGCCGTTTAATCTTTGTCGCAACGACCGCAACTATTTAAGAGCCGGACAGATTTTCACCTTTGTGCTCGGTCTTGCCGGAACGTTGATCGGTCTGCTGTTTGTGCATCCCGCCATTACATCACTTTTCGACGCATTTATCACTGTGATCGGACTGTTCATGGGTGTGCTCGGCGGTGTGTTCTGTCTGGGAATGCTCACGCGGCGGGCGAACGGCAAAGGAACAACCGCCGGAACCGTTATTGCCGTTACACTGCTTTGGCTGATCCGGCAGTACACACCGGTGCACTGGTTCCTTTACAGCGCTATCGGCATCGCATTGTGTTTCGTCTTCGGCTATCTGTTCAGCCTGATTCTGCCGGCGGGCGTAAAAGATATTCGCGGGTTAACTGTTTTCGACCAGCCCTCCGGAAATGATTAAACTGTATCGCCGTTCAGAAATGTCGGCATCAACCGGATCGGATGCACCGGCACCGGTCCGGAGCGCACCATCTGTAAAATAATGTGCGAAAACTGCCGGGCATATTTTTCAGGATCACTGACATACCGTGCCGGTACCGGTGAAACAAACTGGAGAAAAGCGTCGTCGTCTCTTGAAATCACCGCCATCTCTCCCGGCAGTTTAAATCCGCAGTGGGTGAGGTATGTCAATACCGTCAGGACGTGCGCAGAGCGTGCCACCAGAAAGCCCGTCGGTGCATTCTGCCGGCGCAGGCAGCCTTCCAGCTGCTTAATAATATCTTCGCGGCTTCCATTGTGCCGGAGGACAACCGGCAGAATATCACGACCGAGCCCTTCACAGAATCCGGCTTCACTCTCCGTATCACCGAACAAACCCTTATTTGGAATGACCAGCGCCAGGCGCGAATGTCCTTTACGCCGGAAAACTCCCACGGCGTGCCGGCATGCCGCGTGATAATCAATATCAATCGACGGCAGAGAAATTTCCGGCGGGCAGGAGCCGGCAACCAGACAAGGGACGCGCTGCGCCTGAAACCAGCGCTGTACCGGCGGTGCGGCCAGCAGCAGAATCCAGAGTGTCGACGGTGTGCTGTGAATCAACCGTGCCAGCGCGCGTTCCGGTTTATTCGACGTGCCTGCACGACTGCTATGAAACTGCAGCCGGTACCCCTGTTTATTCAGATTCGCGCGAACTTCATCAATCCAAAACAGCACAAACGGCGGCAGTGATTTTAACGGCAGCGGTGATAATACACTGACAATATTATTTTGTACCGGGCGGTTCTTCTGTTTTTTCTGCTGAACAATCTGCCGGCGTTTGCCGGCAGCATTCTTTAGCCGTCCCTTGCGTTCTAGAACCTGCAGTGCCTGCCGGAGCGTCGGACGGCTGATTTGCAGTTCTTCACACAGTGTTCGTTCGCCTGGCAGAAAATTATTCCACCGTCCGGCATCCAGTTGTTCCGTTAAAATCTGTGCCGCACTTTCTACCAGCGAGTGGCGTTGCGGCAGATTCATTTTATTTGACAGATACGGACTCATGATTTGGTCAATAAACATTACCGGAAATCCAATCACAGGCCAGCTTTAATGCAAATAAACTTAAAAAGTGCATCAACTGAATCAAAAAATTATGCTGCCGTCATTCCGTTACATTCAGGATCTCCGGCACTTCCACGGATTTGGGCGATCGGGGAAGCAAACACATCCGTATTATGCCCATTCGTACAGTGCGTGGGAGCCCGGCGGAAAGGAGAACACGACCGGCTCATCCGGCGGTTTATTCTGAAAGGGAGAAAGTTAGGATGAATCAGCAGGAAGCGGCATGAATCAAAACGCTTTAACCGGACACTTGCTTTTACAATCTGCCCCCGCAGGTTGCCGCAGAATTTTTTTTAAAAAAACTGTTGCACCGGATTTTAATCAGCGTATTATTGCTCGCCTTGTTTGAAACAGAACAGACCGCAAGCGGGATGAAAAAATCAGACAGAAAATGTTCTTCGAAAAAAGTTAAAAAAAACGGTTGACCCGGTAATGATGAATATCATACCTTGATCGTTGCTCCAACGGGAAGAACGCCTGTTTAAGGCAGGTGAAAAAACGTTGGTGTTTTTTTTGCTCTTTGAAAACTGAATGACTCACGAATATCATTTCGATTCAGAAATGGTACGATTTGTTTTAAGCAAACGTTTCAAAATGTTTCCGTATATAATTATCGGAGAGTTTGATCCTGGCTCAGAACGAACACTGGCGGCGTGGATTAGGCATGCAAGTCGAGCGAGATTAATCTGATTCAATTCTTCGGAAAAGAGACAGATTATGAGAGCGGCGAACGGGTGAGTAATGTATGGGTAATTTACCTTAAAGTTCGGGATAGCCATTCGAAAGGGTGGGTAATACCGGATGTGTTCGGATACCGCATGGTATCCTGTATAAAGACGGGGATCTTCGGACCTGGCGCTTTAAGATAAGCCCATATCCTATCAGCTTGTTGGTAAGGTAACTGCTTACCAAGGCTTACGGGTAGCCGACCTGAGAGGGTGACCGGCCACACTGGGACTGAGACACTGCCCAGACTCCTACGGGAGGCTGCAGTCGAGAATCATTGTCAATGTACGAAAGTATGAACATGCGACGCCGCGTGGAGGACGAAGGCCTTCGGGTTGTAAACTCCTGTCATGAGGGAGTAAGTGCAGATGGGTTAATACCCCGTTCTGCTTGATAGTACCTCAAGAGGAAGTCACGGCTAACTCTGTGCCAGCAGCCGCGGTAATACAGAGGTGGCGAGTGTTGTTCGGATTTACTGGGCGTAAAGGGTCCGCAGGCGGTCCTGTGTGTCAGATGTGAAATGCCACGGCTTAACCGTGGAATTGCATTTGAAACTACAGGACTAGAGTACAGGAGAGGAGAAGGGAATTCATAGTGTAGCGGTGAAATGCGTAGATATTATGAAGAACACCGGAGGCGAAAGCGCTTCTCTGGACTGATACTGACGCTCATGGACGAAAGCTGGGGGAGCGAAGAGCATTAGATACGCTCGTAGTCCCAGCCGTAAACGGTGCACACTTGATGTGGGAGGTTTACCCCCTTCCGTGTCGGAGCTAACGCGTTAAGTGTGCCGCC
>Ga0265293_10000072_pt1:0-52500 | contig 222103 bp, 178 predicted proteins | sample Munlanlewell138R_FD_192505 | JGI IMG/M metagenome (GOLD analysis project Ga0265293, IMG submission 192505) | Leachate microbial communities from a municipal landfill in Southern Ontario, Canada - Leachate well 138R | ecosystem: Engineered > Solid waste > Landfill > Unclassified... | reverse complement strand
ACAGGTGAGAGTCCTGTCCGCCGAAATCCTAAGGTTTCCTGGGGAAGGTTCGTCCGCCCAGGGTTAGTCGGCCCCTAAGTCCAGGCTGAAAAGCGTAGACGATGGGAAACGGGTTTAATATTCCCGTACTGCCGGTTGAACATTTGAGTGATGGAGGGACGCAGGAAGCTAAGCTGGCTGCCGATTGGAAATGGCAGTCCAAACTTGTAGGAGGTTCCGATAGGCAAATCCGTTGGGACAACTCTGAGAAGTGACGGGACGCTGCGGCTACGGCCAAAGTGGATCAGCCGATGCTCTGCTGCCAAGAAAAGCTCCTAGCGAGTTCAACAGGTGACCGTACCAAAACCGACACAGGTAGGATGGAAGAATATTCCAAGGCGCGCGAGAGAAAGATTGTTAAGGAACTCGGCAAATTAACCCCGTATCTTCGGAAGAAGGGGTCCTCTTTTGAGTGAATGATTTACTCTGTAAGCTCGAGAGAGGTGCAATGAAAGGGTGGCTGCGACTGTTTATCAAAAACATAGCACTATGCTAACTCGTAAGAGGATGTATATGGTGTGACACGTGACCAATGCCGAAAGGTTAAGGCAAGGGGTGCAAGCTCCGACCCGAAGCCCCGGTGAATGTCGGCCGTAACTATAACGGTCCTAAGGTAGCGAAATTCCTTGTCGGGTAAGTTCCGACCTGCACGAATCGTGTAACGATGGCCACACTGTCTCGACAATCATCTCGGTGAAGTTGTAGTTCCGGTGAAAATGCCGGATACCCGCGGTAGGACGGAAAGACCCCGTGAACCTTTACTGTAATCTGATATTGGGTTTTGGCTGCTTATGTGTAGGATAGCTGGGAGGCTTTGAAGCTGAGTCGTAAGGCACAGTGGAGCCATTGGTGAAATACCAGTCTTGAGTAGACGGAATTCTAACCTTGACCCGTGAAACCGGGCAGGGAACAGTGTCAGAGGGTCAGTTTGACTGGGGCGGTTTCCTCCTAAAGAGTAACGGAGGAGCGCGAAGGTTCCCTCAGCATGGTCAGCAATCATGCGTAGAGCGTATAGGTAGAAGGGAGCTTAACTGCGAGACCCACAAGTCGAGCAGGTGCGAAAGCAGGTCTAAGTGATCCGGCGGTTGCTAGTGGTAGCGCCGTCGCTCAACGGATAAAAGGTACTCCGGGGATAACAGGCTGATGACTGCCAAGAGTCCATATCGACGCAGTCGTTTGGCACCTCGATGTCGGCTCACCGCATCCTGGGGCTGAAGAAGGTCCCAAGGGTTTGGCTGTTCGCCAATTAAAGCGGTACGCGAGCTGGGTTCAGAACGTCGTGAGACAGTTTGGTCTTTATCCACCGTGGGCGCAGGAAGTTTGAAGAGATTAATCCTTAGTACGAGAGGACCAGGATTAACGTACCTCTGGTGTTCCAGTTGTTCCGCCAGGAGCATCGCTGGGTAGCTATGTACGGAAAGGATAAGCGCTGAAAGCATCTAAGCGCCAAGCCCCCTCTGAGATAATACTTCCCTGACCGTAAGGTCCTGAAGACTCGTTCTAGACCAGGACGTTGATAGGCTGGGTGTGTAAGCGCGGTGACGCGTTGAGCTGACCAGTACTAATTAGTCGTGCGGCTTAACCTTTACTTTTTTAACGGCACACATGCTGTGCAGTTCCCTAATCTATGCAATTCATTTTTAATGATGTTCAGAGTTTTGTGTTCCGGGTTCAGAGTTATACAGCTTGGAACTGTAAACCGAAAACTGTGAACTGAAAACCGCTTTTTTCGGTGGCTATAGCGAGAGGGATCCACCCGTTCCCATTCCGAACACGGAAGTTAAGCCTCTCTGCGGCGATGGTACTGTAGAATCGACTACGGGAGAGTAGCACGCTGCCGAATCTTTTTAAACCGTTCTGATTACTCAGAACGGTTTTTTTATAATCATATCCTTTACATCGGCGAGCATGATATTTTAGATAAAAACTCGGGGGCTGCTTGGATCCTCTGCTTCCCGGCAAAGCCGGTAGCCGGGGCGATTAAGGTCATGTCAATGCTGTTTTCTGGATCTTGTGCACCGATACGCCGTGGCGGGATCTGCTGCTCCGGGGACTGGAAGAACACGCATCGCAGATTCAGTGTTGGCGTGATAAAGGGCCATGAGAAAAACTGCCGGAGATGCTGGTGTTGAGCTGAATGAATCACATATCTTATGTTTAGCGTCTCTGATTGATTTTCCCGTCCAATCATCCATCATTCCCGTATTCTATTATTCCCTGAAAAGATGAAGTCTTTTGCGATACAATTTGAAAAACCGGTGCCGTATCAATACGGACTTAATTTACAGCACTGTCTGCTGACTGCGCGTCAGAACGGCGAAATTCCCGATACTATTCTGATTCTGCAGCACACGCCGACGATAACGCTCGGCACGCGCGGCCGTGATAATTTTCTGCTGCTGCCGCGCGAGGAGTATAAAAAACGCGGCATCGAACTTTTTCACGCCGAACGCGGGGGCGATGTCACCTATCATGCTCCGGGGCAGTGGGTGCTGTATCCGATTCTGTATCTCGGCGGACGCGGAGCGGATTCGCACGGCTATCTCGGGAATCTCGAGGAAGTTGCGCTTCGTACACTCGCTGATTTCGGCATCGACGGATTCCGTGTTGAGGGTAAAAACGGTGCCTGGACAGAGCAGGGTAAAGTTGCCGCCATCGGATTCCGTTTAAAACGGTGGGTTTCATTTCACGGTATGAGCTTTAATGTAAATCTTGATCTCACCGGATTCCAAACCATCGTGCCGTGCGGACTTATCGGCCAGCCGGTAGCGTCTATGCAGACTGTACTCGGTGAAAAGTGTCCGGCGCTGAATGAGGTGCGTGACCGTCTGCTGCAAAATTTTTCTACTGTCTGCGAACGGGAACTTAAAATTTTTCCGGCGCTCGAGAATTCGCCGCTGGCAAATTTTGCCGGATCGTAATCCGTCTGAGTTTTTTGTGATATTGCGCTTGCTATCGAGGCAGAGTGCCCGTAAGTTAAGCGCTCTTTTGAAATAATTTTGAGATTGTGAGGAAATTGTCATGGCTAAGTGTGCAGTAACAGGAAAAGGAACCCTTTCAGGCCGCCGGATCGTCCGTAAGGGGTTGAGAAAAAGCAAGGGCGGGATCGGTTTGCACATCACCAGCGCCACAAAACGCACGTTTAAAGCGAATCTGCAGCGTATTCGCGTGCGCGATGAAAACGGAACTGTTAAACGTGTTTGGGTCTCTGCCAAAGCAATCCGTTCAGGGCAGGTCACCAAGGCATAAATCTGCTTTTCGGACAAATTGCATAACCCGCTCTTTTGAGCGGGTTTTTTGTTAGAATGTATGGCCGATCAGGAAGTTAAAGCGGCCGCTGCTGCTGTTGTTATCATCGTCCCGCAAATGCGGAATAGCGTAATCCAGCCGGATCGGGAACATCGGCAGATCGAGACGGATGCCGATACCGTAACCGGAATTAATATCGCCCCGGTTGCCAAAATCAAACGTATCGTCTGTTACAGTACCGATATCATAGAACACGGCGCCGCGAATTTTATTCCATAGCGGCATGGTATATTCCGCGGTCATATACCAGCTGCTGTAACCGCCAATCGGTTCGTCAGCATCCGGCCCTCGAGAACGCGGGCTGACGCGACGGTATTTGAAAGCGCGGACGGTGCGCGGACCGCCAAGGTAGAGACGGTCGAAGACGGAAACGTCACTGCTGTTATAACCGTCTACCGTAGAGATTGCACCCTTTAGATTAAAGACGTGATCGCCGATGCTCCAGAACTGCGACGAGCGAAGTTCGAGCAGATAAATATCGGTATCTGCGCCGAGCGGTCCGCCGGAAATTTCGGCTTTGGCGGCAGAATAGTTGCCGCGTGTCGGAATATAAAACTGGTCGCGTGTATCGCGGGACAAGGTGAACCCGACTGTGGATTTCAACCGTGCGCCGTCTGCTTCTTCTCTCACAACTTCAACCGGCGCGTCACGGTGCAGGTCGTCAATTTCAAACCGTTCGAATGCATAACTGAGTGTGCCGCGTGTGAAAGTGCCCAGCGGCTTGGTTAATGAAAGGCGCGCGCCGGTGGTGATCAAATCATATTTATCGCTATAATAACCAGCTTCGCGGTGATAGAGATCGATGCCGAATGCAAGCTGGCGATCCAGAAACCACGGTTCAATAAATGAAATTTCAACGTCGTTCCGTTTCGTTCCCGCCTGCACACGCAGTTTCATTTTTTGTCCGCCGCCGACCGGCGGCCAGTTGAAAATATCAAAATTACCCTGCGAGAGTTCGGCGAAACCAACGAGATTATCTACACTTGAAAAACCGGCACCGATCAGAAAACTGCCGGTCGGTTTTTCTTTTACCTTGAATGTCAGGTCATAAGCATTTGTCACACTGCCGTCTGTTTCATCATACGAGCTGCTGACGATTTCAAAAAACCCGAGATTCCGCAGCCGGTTCTCACTGGTCTCAACGCGCTGCTGATGAAACTGCTCGCCGGGATATACTGCCAGCTCGCGCCGCAGAACTTCATCTTTTGTTTTTTCGTTGCCGCGAATGAGGATTTCATTAATTGTTGCCAGCTCGCCTTCGTGAACATTGAAACGGATATCGGCTGTTTTTGTTTCAGGATCGGTGGTGATCTGCGGCGTCACATAATTCTTAATATAACCGCGGTTACCGTAATAATGATTCACCGCATCGGCGGCGGAATGAATGGCGGCGCGCGAAGCAATATCGCCGGTACGCAAACGAATCTGGCGCTCAACCTCAACCTCGTCAAACAGTGTTATGCCATCGAGCTCAATTGTGCCGATCCGGTACTGGATGCCTTCGGCAACGGTATAGCTCAGTTTCAGTGCACCGCGGCCCAGGCTTGTTAAATCCGGCTGTTCCACCTCTACATCCAGATAGCCGCGATTCAAATAAAACTGACGGATTGCTGCCACGTCTGCTTCGGTGTATTCTGGGTGATATGCTCCAAACCACGGCGTAATCCACCACGTCTTTTTTTGTTTCAGCTCCCGGCGTAATTCACTGCGAACCACATCCGCCGCCGGATCTTTGCTGGTTTTGCCGCGCGGAACAAGCTGAGCAAAGAAGCGTCCGGTTTTAGCTGTACGGCTGTCACTCGCGAAATGATCGCCGGAAAAATCAATTTTCTTTACGCGCATGCGCGCGCCTTCGTGCACCGTAATGATGACATCCACCGTGCCGAGTATTTCATCCGGCGTCAGCTCCCATTTTACTTCAGCTCCCGGATATTTATTTTTCCGGCAGTACGCTTCTGCCTTGCGGGCCTTTTCGCCAACGACAGCTTCATCGATATAATCGCCGGGCTTCAGTTCGAGCTGCTGCCGGACTTTCCGGCTGCTTATACGCCCGTCAGTCATCACATTCAACGTTCTCAGCCGCGACCGGCCCGCCACGCTGTATACTAAATTATACGTGCCGTCCTCGCGTTCTACGAATGCACGTACATATGAAAACCGGCCGGAGCGGCGCAGATTATCCACATCGCGCGCCACCGCTGCATTCAGTTCTTCTTCATTTTCAACTTCCTGACCGGCGCGCAGTGAGGTGTAGGCCCGCACAAATGTCGCATCCAGCGGCGTTTTTTCAATATTCTCAATGCGCACGTCATTCAGCGTCAGTGCAAAAACCGGCATAGCAATTCCGGCAGCAGCTGTAAGACCCAAAAACCGAATAAAACTTTTCATACAGAACAGGGAGAATAAACGGAATTTCCAATGAGTGGAAGAATGAATAATTTAATAATTAAATTTCGCCGGCTAAATTAACAGTTCAGTTTGTGGTGTATCCCGTGCTAGGTTCCTGCTGACTCATGAAATTTTTTTTACATGATATTCTTGTCCTCATCCTGCTTTCTGCCACCGGATGCAGCACGCTTGGGCGGCAGATTGCCTATGATAATACGGTGGAAATTGCCAAGTATCCGATGAGTGATACCGCGGAAATCGGCTGGCGGATAAAAACATTCTGGACAGAGGTGCTTTTGTCGTCGTGGCGGCGTTACGTATCTTTCCCGGTTTTGAAAATTCGCAATGTTCCGGCAATCTGTTCCACCGGCGAAGAAATGAAACCCGAAATTATGACAAGATGGCTGCACCGGAGAAGCGGCGATCCAGTGGCCGGTGAAATTAAAATGCTGTTAAACGGCGATGCTTTTTTTCCTGAATTCAAAAATTCCATTCTCAGTGCAACCCGCCGGATCGATCTGAAAACCTATATTTTCGATAATGATGACGTTGCTAAAAAAATCGCCGATCTGCTGATTGAAAAGGCGCAGGAAATTCCGGTGCGGGTTCTTTACGACTCTGCCGGTACGCGCATGGCGTGGAATGTGCATGCGCCGTCGCTGCCGAAAAACTATATATATGAAGTCCGCGACATGGTCCATTATCTTGCCGCCGGTGGAATCGCTCTGCAACGCGCGTGCCACACTCTGATGACCTCAGAACATTCTAAATATTTTCTGATCGATGACCTTGCTTATTTCGGCGGCATGAATATCGGGCGTGAATACCGCTATGACTGGCGCGATGCCATGTTTGAAATCACCGGTCCGGCAGTAAATTTATTAAAAAACTATTTCAATGAATCCTGGGAATACGCCGGCGGTACCCGTCAAAAACCGGAACAGACCATTGAAAATCCTGCGCATCTGCCGGAACACATTTTTTTTGCTGTCACCACACCATTCCGCGCTCACATTTATAAAGGTCAGCTGCGCGCAATTAAAAATGCGAAACAGCGTATCTATATTGAAAATCCATATCTGTGGAATATGCCCATTGTATATCAGCTTTGTGCCGCGCGCAAACGCGGTGTGGATGTACGTGTTACTGTTCCGCGTGACGTTAATCACGGGATTGGAATCAGCGCGAATAAAAAAACGGTCAAACTGCTGCTCGACCACGGTGTGCGTGTTTTCATCTATCCCGGCATGACTCACGTCAAAGCCGCCGTTTACGATCAATGGGCGTGCTTCGGATCAGCCAATTTCGATGATTTAAGCCTGCACAAAAATTATGAACTCAATATTTTCACGTCCGACAAAGATACTGTCGAAATGATTGCCGCCGGTTTACTTAAACAAGGGCAGGGGCTTTCTACAGAAACATTCGAAATCGACATCACTCTTAAAGAGCTGTTTTTTGCCCGTTTTGCGCAGTATCTTTAAATTTTAGAGATATAAAAATGACGCAACATTGAGATTTATGTACGGCACGGTTCTGTTTATAGTCAATACGAGATGAAGAAGAACGCCGTTTGTTTAAGAGATATTGCGGAAAAAGCGGGTGTGTCACGTATGACGGTTTCGCTGGCGCTGCGCGATGATTCACGGATTGCTAAAGACACCCGCGCCCGTATTCAGAAAATCGCGAAAGAGTTGAAGTACCGTCCGAATCCGAAAGTGGCGAAAGCGATGGCGACCCTGGCGCGCGTGCCGTATATTCAGGCTGGCGAACGGCTGGCGTTTTTAACGAGTGATACAACTGAAAACGGCTGGAAAAAGTGGAGCCATCACCGCGAAAATTTTGAAGGAGCAAAAGCGCGTGCGCTGGAATACGGGTATGAATTGGAGCCATTCTGGTTGCGTCAGCCGGGAATGACATCGGAGAAAATGAGCAAGATGCTGTGGACGCGCGGAATTGACGGCGTGATGATTGCGCCGTTGAGCGAAGATGTTCTGCAGACCGGCAAAAAACTGTTTGCGTTTAACTGGGACCATTTCAGCGTCGTTGAGCTTTCCGAAACGATGGACGCACCGCGTTTTGACTGCGTCCGGCATGATCATCTGGACGGCATGTTTTCGGCACTGCATGAGCTGGAAAATCTCGGTTACCGGCGAATTGGTTTTCTACTGGGACGAACATTAGATGTCCGGACACGGCACCGTTGGACGTCAGCGTATTTGTTTTGGGGAAATGCACGGAAGCTTCATCTGCCGGTTTTGTTTTATGATCAGCTCAATCTTTTGCACGCGGTTCAGTGGATTCAGAAGAATAAGCTTGAAGCAGTAATTACGCTGGAAACATCGCTTTATCTGAAACTGCCGGCCGCCGGAATTAAAGTTCCTGATGATATCGGCGTGGCGGTGCTGGATCATCCGTCGGAAGATCACGGGATTATTTCCGGCATTCATCAGAATGCGGCGGCGATTGGTGCGGCGGCTACAGATATGCTGGTGAATCTGGTGCGGCGCGGTGAAAAAGGCATTCCAAAAATGCCGGGGCAACAGGTTTGTTCAGGTTTCTGGGTCGCAGGAAAAACAACACGCCGGATTGGGTCATCGCTGGAACCCTGTCCATTATATATGTAGCTGCTTATAAACATTATTTTCGCCAGTAAACCGGAGCGTACCCGAAAAATGTTTTGAAGGCGCGGGAGAATGCGCTGGCGCTTTGGAACCCGCAGCGTTCAGCAACTTCTATCAGTTTAATGCCCGGGGTACTCATTAACTGAATTGCGCGGTCAAATTTTATCTGCGCAATAACATCGCGCGGTGAACGTTCAAAAACTTCATGAAAGAGCCGGCGGAGATGGGCGACAGAAACTCCGGCGGCTTTTGCAATATCCAGCTGCCCTGGGTTGTCTTCCATGTGATCGTTATACCATTGGAGCGCCTTTTGCACACATTGCTGAGAATGCGATCGGATATGTTCGCCATGCTGTTTAACGCACGCCGTATAAGCTAGAAAGCAGAGCTCAAAAAGAATATGCTGATGGCAGATAAATGCGCCCTGTCCGAAATCAGTCTGATACGACTTTGCATCTTCTGTTAACTGTCGCAATTGGCTGCATTGCGCTGCAGTCAGGCTGATGATTAAATATCCCGAAGCGGATGTTTCACAGTAATGCTCAATTGCCGGCGGAATTGAACGGAATTGAAAAACGGCGACTTCCGCCGGTTTAGATGAATTTCCGGTCCATCCGTGTTGATATTTGGGAGGAAATATCCATAGCGTCCGGGAGTGCAGAAAATCCGGACCTTCCGGGAAAAGTATTCCGATTTCACCGTTAATAACAGCCTGAAATTCCCAGTAATTCCGGATAACGGGAGCAAAAGGTTTTTGGCCGTACTGTCGCAATCCATAACCAAGGTATGTAAGCATAACGGCACGATAGATTTTTATGAGCGAAAATGTCAAGTAATTGAGCGATGCAGATATTTACAAGATTACTTAGCCGCGAATACAGTATGCGTATGAAAATTAAAACAAACACCGCACCTTTGTCCCGTCGCCGGTACGTTATTGTCGGTACCGGCGGCCGTTCCGAAATGTTCAGTATCCCGTTGTTAACAACATACAAAGACACATCCAAGCTGTGCGGTCTTTGCGATACAAACGAAGTCCGCATGGGTTTTTACAACAATTTATTTAAAGAAAAATTTAATGCGCCGCCGGTGCCGGTTTATCACGCATCGGAATTTGACCGGATGCTGGCGGATCAGAAACCTGATTGCGTGATAGTGACCTGCATCGATCGTATGCATCACGAATATATTATCCGTGCGCTTGACGCCGGGTGCGATGCGGTAACAGAAAAACCGATGACGACTGACATTCAAAAATGCAAAGCGATTCTGGATGCGGTGGAACGCAGCGGGAAAGCACTGCGCGTCACATTCAACTACCGTTATTCTCCGGTACGCAGCAAAGTGAAAGAACTGCTGATGTCAGGTGTAATCGGCGATGTAAAATCGATTCATTTCGAATGGCTGCTCGATACAGTCCACGGCGCCGATTATTTCCGGCGGTGGCATCGGGATAAACGTAATTCCGGCGGTTTAATGGTGCATAAGGCAACGCACCATTTCGATTTGGTAAGCTGGTGGATTAACAGTTCACCGGAAACCGTTTTCGGTTTCGGTCATCTGTTTTTTTATGGGAAAGCAAATGCCGAAGCGCGCGGTGAAACGCATAATTATCTGCGCGGTACATCACCGGAAGCGGCAGGTGATCCGTTTGCGTTGAGCCTGAAAGACGGCGAACGGCTGGAAGGGCTGTATTATAACGCGGAAAGATGCGATCATTATCTGCGCGACCAAAATGTATTCGGCGACGGAATCAGTATTGAAGATACAATGAACGTTCTCGTGCGTTATCGTAACGGTGTGCAGATGTCATATTCGCTCACAGCATACTCTCCGTGGGAAGGATACCGGATTGCATTGAATGGAACAAAAGGACGGATTGAGTTGGATGAATTTGAAAAATCCTATATCAGCGCCGCCAGCGGACAGATCGGTGAGTCGCGCAGTAATACACAGAAAATTACAGTATTCCCGCACTGGGAGAAGCCTTATACGGTGGAACCGCCGGAGGCAGTTGGCGGACATGGCGGCGGCGATATTCTTCTGCAGCGCGATATTTTTGCGTCCGGTACAGAGCCTGATCCGCTCGGGCGCGCCGCCGGGCATCTGGACGGTGCGCGGTCAATTTTAACCGGGATTGCGGCGAATCGTTCGTTTGAAACCGGGGCGCCGGTGAATGTGGACGATCTGCTTTATCTGCCATAATGTAATGTTTAGAGGAACTGCGCTGAGAGGCTGAATAATAATTATATAGGTCACGGATATACCGGGTTTCGGCGTCGCATTATACAGGTGCTAAATGCCAGCAACAATGTAAATGATTGGATTCTGTTGCTTGGACGAACGTTCAGCTTTGATGCTTGAGCGCAATTTTGTTGCTATTTTTACGTAAACCTGATGATGACTTGATTTATATTTGTTAATTTTTCAAGGTGGAATCATATATGCAATCAGTATGACAAATCAAGAACGACAAATGAGCATACATCATATAAGCCGTCGCAACTTTTTAGGAAACACTGTTGCGGCATCGGCACTGATGTGCGCCGGAAAATTGGACGCATTTTCTTTTGCGCTGGAAGCGGCGCGGAATGACTGGACACTGATCGTGCTGCCGGACATTCAGTATTATACAGATGTTTACGATCCGGTAAGTTCCGGTTATACAGAGGTATTTAACAGTCAGGCGCGCTGGATTGTGGCAAATAAAGATGCGCTGAATATTAAATATGTCATTCAGCTCGGTGATATTACTAACCATAATCATGAGGACGAATGGCAGAATGCGCAAGCCGGATTTTCGATTCTGGACGGACATATTCCTTATGCGATCGTGTCAGGGAATCATGATTATTCCGGCGGCGGACGGTCAACGTTGATGAACACCTATTTTCCGTATGCGAAATATTCTGCATGGCCGACGTTCGGCGGTGCAATGGTTTCCGGTGAAATGGAAAATACATATCACATTTTTGAAGCTGCCGGAAAAAAATGGCTGCTGCTGGCATTAGAGTGGGGACCGCGCAATGAAACGGTGGAGTGGGCGGATACTGTTCTTTCAGAACATTCCGACTGCAACACCATCATGTTCACGCACGCCTATCTTTATTATGACAGTACGCGCTACGACTGGACCAGTAAAGGCGAAGCGCAGCAATGGAATCCGCACAGCTATTCTGCTGTTAAAGCGGATGCCAACGACGGTGAGGAACTCTGGCAGAAGCTGCTGAAAAAACATCCGCAGGTGCAAATGGCGATTAACGGACACGTGATGGGCAGTGGTCTTGGATTTTTACAAAGCGCCGGTGACGCCGGAAATATGGTGCACCAGATGCTGGTGAATTATCAGCGCGGAACGCGCCCGATGCCGCGCACCGGATTCGCTGCCGGAAATGGCACAATTTATGACGACGGTTCACTGCGCATTCTCCGGTTTCTCGCAGATGGGAAAACGGTGCAGGTTCGCGATTATTCGCCGTACCGTGATTATTTTGCAGTCGGACTCGGTTCGCAGTTCAGTTTCCAACTCAGTGGATTAGTATGAAACACATGGTTTTGATCACAATTTGTCTGTTGTGCGCTGCCGCCGGTTTTTCTGAAGAGGCAATTGTACAGTTCAGCTGGCAGGATATTACAACAACCGTGAATGCTTCCGGCGCGGCGAATACAAACAGCGGCTACAGCTGTATGTGGGTGTTTTCAGAAGAGCATGCGCTGCTCACGGATACTTTGCAGCGCGGAACCAATTCGACGATTTACGGCGGAGTTACTAGCACGTGGACTTTTGGCGCGACCAATACGTATATTCCATCTCTCCGGTTTTATAAAGCCAGTGCTGATACCCCCGGATATTTTAATTTGATGGTCGACCCGCGTTTTGGAGAAGGTAATGAAAATACGAATATGGTGACTGGTATCATTCTTTGGGCGAAACAGGATTTCCTGAGCGGCGCGAACTCCAGTGCTGCGCGGTTCAGCACGAACAGTACGCTGAGTATGGCATTTACTGGCGGATCAACCGTTGTAAACTGGGATGTTCGCTATGTAGTTAAACAGGGCGGTGTATTTTATGTCTCCTGGCCGAACTGCGTTTCAGCGCCAGACGGTGCATTCGTTATTCATCCGGCAACAGCATCATGGACAGTGCTTACGCCGGAAAATTATTTGCTGGGCGAAATGGTTTCTCTGGTCGACTTTAATGATGTTGAAGCCGTCGGATTTTATATGCGCGGCGCGCGTTCCGGTTCAGGTTCCAACCAGCAAATTAATTTTAAGCTGAACAGTTTTACCGCGACAGCGGAAATTTTATCCGATATGGAATAGTTGAGGTTTGCAGATGTTTTTACGTAAAATTTAAACTTGATAATTTAACATTTTTTTGATCGATCGGCGGTGTATTATAAAATTCGTTCATGTTAGATGAATCATAACAAGTACACATAAATAAACAACAAGGAGGTAGAGATGAAGAAGTTGACAACAGGGATAGTTGTATTATTCATGGCGGCACTCAGTTTTTCTGCGGTGTTAATTGATTGGACGCCGACCAGCGGTGCAGGCCGGACAGAGGATGAGTATGTTGGAACTGGCAGTAAGGTTTGGAATTTTTCAGAGAATGCTTTGTTTGCTAATAATCAAATTTACGGCGGATTTAAATATTCCTGGTCGTCGGCTTCTGATTTTAGTCCGGCATTGCAAGTTCAGGCATCTCAGATGTTATTACGAATCTACTGCCAGGATATAAACTCCACTAATGCTATGACTGGTATGCTTTGTTGGGAGCCAAGCAGTAACGTAAGTGTGGCTAATGTTGGCGACTCCTTATTATCTGCTGCTGTTTCGGCATCTGGCGGGGGTCAGACAACAATTGATTATCGATTTATTATAAATCAAGGTGGAATATGGTATGTGTCGGACACAATAAAAGACAACGCCTCTGCTAGTACTACGATAACGGTTGATCCGCTGGATACTGCGTGGCGCGTAATTAGTACAACTGATTATTTTTTTGATGCGAATTCCCAAGACGCCGTTGTGTTTGATGACATACAGGCTGTTGGCCTTTACATTGACGGATATCGTGTTGCAGCAGATATGAATGTTAAAGTTACAGAATTTAAATTTACGGCTGTTCCCGAACCGGCGACGGTTGGAATTCTTGGACTGGGCGGACTGATTGCATATTTCATGCGCAAGAAAAAAATTGTGCGGTAAACTGAATTAAACACCTGATTAAAAATGCGCGGAAATTTTTCCGCGCATTTTTTGTCTGACAGGCGGCATGTGAAGGAGTGGCTATGTTTACAATTAAATCCAATGTCTGGTTATTCTGGTTATGTGCCGGATTAATTTCCAACGCGAGTCCGCGTCTTACGCATGGTCCGTGGCTGACCTATCCGGATACCGGTGCGATGACAATCGGTTTTACCACGGATTGTAATACAGGTGCCGGTGTTGAATACCGGTTGAAAAATTCCGCTGATGAATGGATGTGCGCGTGGGATGCCGTGGCGGGACAGCTGCTCGATACAGTGAGTTATCATCCAGTCCGATTGACCGGCTTACAATCCGGTGCGGAATATGAATACCGGATTGTACTGTTGAATCCGTCTGAAAAGCGGTTGACGGACCGCGAATACTGGGAGGATGAAAGATCCCGCAAACCGCAGCTTACAATCATAGAAAACGGTGCGTTTACGTTTCACTCGTTTTCACCGGATGCGGAACCGTATTCGTTTTTTGTTACCGCCGATCTGCAGTTTTCCACGCTGCGCCGCCATTCGATTTTACAGAATTATTATGACGGCGGCATGAAAGATGCCCGTTTTACGGTGCTGCTCGGCGATCTGTATTATCATGTGGATAATATTGAGCAGGATATACTCGCCGGGATTGTTGATAAGACGACGGCGCTCGGCGGCTGCAGCCGGCCGTTTCTGTTTGTACGCGGAAATCATGAATGGCGCGGTATGGAAGCGAGCCGGTGGTGTTCTTATTTTCCAGCGCTGAACGGCAGCACCTATTTCAGTTTCCGGTGCGGCGATGTGTTTTATATTGTGCTTGATACCGGCGAAGACCGCGCCGCGCATGCGCTGACGCATCATTTCAGCGGCATTAATGCAGTGGAAAAAGAGTTTATCCAGGAACAGAAGGAGTGGCTGGACGGTGTGGTTGAAATGCCTGAATTCCGGCAGGCGAAGTTCCGGATTGTGCTGGCGCATGCGGCGCCGTATTCGCATCCCGGAAAATATATTACAGAAGTGACGGGCCGCTTGGCCGACGGCGCGTTAACCGGACGCAATCCGGAAAACCGTATTCATCTGTGGATCAGCGGCCATACGCATTTTTATACACGTTCTGTTCCGCAAACCAACCGTGTGTATGCTTTGTCTGCACCGCAGAAAAAACTGTACAGCGGTGAGCCGTATGTGTTTCCGGTGGTGACGGTGGACGGGCCCGGCGGTGACCTTGATACATCCGGCGTGCAGGTCTTGGTACTGAATGACCGGCTGCAGCTTGAAATGAAATATGAAAACGGAGAAGTTTTTGACCGGTGCGAAATTTTTCCGGACGGTTCTGTTGAAAATTTTAAAACCGGAACAGTCGTTGAATTGTTTGACTATGATATTCCATAGCAAAAACAGTGCGTATATATTTGGTTTTTACGTAAAATAACTATTCGGTGCCCTTTGAACTTTTTCTATCAAATATATCTCTTTTATGCAATATAATTGGCATTCAATAATGAAAATACAGTGGAATTATGAATAAATTAATATGTTTTGTTTCTACGCTGGCAGTCAGTATATCGGCAGTGACAGTTGTTGATTATGACCGGAGTGAAGAGGCCGGAACTCCGAATACAGTCGGTAATTCGGCAAGAAATCCTGATGTGTCAACCCCGACCGCGCGGATGTGGAATTTTTCGACCACAGAGGAACTTCTCAAAGACGATGTAAAAGGGACAAATAACACGGTTTACGGCGGCATGAATTACAGCTGGACAGCCGTTGAAACGAATGTTCTGTTCCGGTATTACAATGATGCGATCCAGTTATCGGTTGGAGGCGCCGGTACAGATGCTGATTTAACCGGAATCATTTTCTGGGATAAATCTGATTTTTTAAATAATGCCGATACGCAACTAGTCGGATTTTCCGGCACCGATTCTCTTTCGGCGAGCTTCGAGACAAGATCCGGCGGTACAACCTGGGATATACGGTTTGTAATTAATCAGGGCGGAACCTGGTATGTTTCAGATCAAAATATAACTGCCACCGGCAGTGGTGTTTTTTCCTCTGTTCCGGCAACCGGGACGTGGCATGCCATTTCTACGAATGGAAATTATACCATCAGCGTCACAGCTGAACCTATTACATTTGATAATGTTCTGGCGGTCGGCCTTTATATAAACGGTGCGCGGAAAAACGGTCAGGTCACTGTCCGGATTAATGATTTTATTGCCGATGCCACCGTTGGTTCAGGACGTACATTACGGCTGGTGATAATGCATCAATGAAACCGTAAAAGGCGGCTGGATGAATCCGGCATAGTTCGTTGCTTTTACGTAAAACAACCGGTGCGGAGTTTCTCGTTTTATCTCCCGTCTGCGGAGGTATTCTGATCATGGTTTACGATTTTAAAAACGGAGCATCGTTATGCTTAAGAGACGACAGTGTTTTAAAGGCATGCTGGCGATGTCAGTTGCACTTTCTTTGGCCGGAAAAGTGAAAGTGTCCGGTACGAGTGAACAGTGGCCGCTGATTATTCTGCCGGACGCACCAGTATTATGCGAAGTCATATTGGGAAGTGTTTACGGCGCAGACGCAGTGGATTGTGGCGAATAAAAATCTGCTGAACATTAAATATGTGCTGCATCTTGGCGACATCACCAATAATAACTATGATGAGCAGTGGGAACATGCGCGGGCGAGTTTTAAGATTCTTGACGATGCGAATATGCCTTATGCGTTTGTGCCCGGTAATCATGATTACCGTCCACGTGCAAGCCGTACAACCGGCATAAACACCTGTCTGCCGTATGCAAAATATGCGGTCTGGCTGACCTTCGGCAGCGCAATGATTTCGCCGGTCGACTTTAATGATGTTGAAGCCGTCGGATTTTATATGTGCGGCACACGTTCCGGTTCCAACCGGCAAATTAATTTTAAGCTGAACAGTTTTTCCGCGACAGCAGAAATTTTATCCGGCAATTAATAGACGATATTTATTGCTATTTTTACGTAAAATTTAAACTTAATAAATTAACATTTTCATAATTTGCTGAAGGCGTATTTTAAAACCGTTCAGTTTTGGTGGAGTCACAAGTAACAATAAGGAGGTAGAGGTGAAGAAGGCGATTGTAGGAATAGGTATGGCATTGATTATGGCGGTTAATGTGTTTTCTTCTGTGGACATTATCACCCTTGATCGTACAGGGTTGAGTACCGTCAATGCGCCAACTGAAGATACGAAGATCGGTAATGCCCGTATATGGAATTTTTCTACGAATGCGGTGCTTTCAACAACCACTGGTACAAACGGAATTCTGCGCGGAGGGGCAATAATTGATACAGGAAGCGCCGAATCTGCAGTTATTTTTCGACTGTACGGCAGTACTTATGGCGGGTTGCAAATTTCAACATCTGTTCCTTCGACGACAGGTGCTGGTATATTGGGGATGATATATTGGGATAGAAGTGATTTTTTAAATGTGAGCGGCACAGACATAGTCGGCTTTAGAGCCGGAGATCACCTGGATGTTACTTTTGCTACGCTTTCCAATGGTGCTCTATGGGACACCCGGTTTGCGATCAATGAAAACGGCAATTGGTATGTGTCTTCCGCCGCAGATAGCATGACTTCAGGTGGGACCTATTCGCTCGATCCGACGACCACATCGTGGCATGAACTCACCATTTCGGATGGAACAAATTACAACATTGCAACGACTGCATCAACTGGATTGACGCTTGATAATGTCCAAGGCGTTGGACTTTATTTTGACGGAACTCGGAATGGACAGGTTAATCTAAGAATTGATGGCGGTGGATTTTCAGTCACGGCCTCTGTTATTCCCGAACCGGCGACGGTTGGAATTCTTGGACTGGGCGGATTATTTGCGTATTTGATGCGCAAGAAAATTTGGTAATTTGAATTAAACATCTGATTAAAAATGCGCGGAATTCTTTCCGCGCATTTTTTGTTTAATTTGTTCGGTGCTGGCTGTGGGCCGAGTGACCTCGCCCGGCATCGCTTGGGGTCATGCGACCTACATCTGGCGGTGAAGATTTATTGTCTATCGCACTTAATTTTACGTAAAATTATTGATCTGCGCTTTCTCGTTTTATCTTTTCTGACGGCGAGGGTATCTTTAATTCAGTAAACGAGAGAAAATAAATATGAATAGACGGGCGTTTATTAATAATTCATTGTGGACCGTAGCGGCGTTGAGTGGCAGCAGAGCATGGAGCTCCGTAGCGCAGCTCACCGGAAATAAAGATTCGTGGAGTCTGATTCTTCTGCCGGATACGCAGTATTATTCTCAGGAGTTTCCGGAAGTGTTTTTGAGCCAGACGCGCTGGATTGCTGAAAAACGCGACGAATTGAATATCCAATATGTTCTGCAGCTCGGCGATATTACGAACATGAATTCTGAGCCTGAGTGGGAGAATGCGCGCAACTGTTTTGCGGTGCTGGACGATGCAAAAATTCCGTATGCGTTCGTGACCGGCAATCATGATTATCGTCCGGTTGCCACCCGCGAAACGAAACTGAATGAATATCTGCCGTATAAAAAATATGCGGCGTGGCCGACGTTTGGCGGAGCGTTGAAAACCGGTGATATGCAGAATACCTATCATTTATTTGAAGCCGGCGGCGAGAAGTGGCTGCTGCTGGCGCTGGAATGGGGTCCGCGCAATGAAGTTGTTAAATGGGGGAATAAAATTGTTGCCGCGAATTCTGATCGAAACGTAATTGTTTTTACACACGCATATCTTTACAGCGACAGCACGCGTTATAACTGGGCCGAAAAAGGCAAAGATCAGACGTGGAATCCGCACAGTTATCCAATGCCGGAATCCAATGACGGCGAGGAACTTTGGCAGAAGCTGGTGAAAAAACATCCGAATGTAAAAATGACGTTCAACGGGCATGTGCTGAACAACGGCACCGGTTTTCTTGAAAGCACCGGTGATGCCGGAAATAAAGTCTGTCAGATGTTGATTAATTTTCAGGGCGGCGTACGTCCGCTGCCGCGTGATGGAACCGCACCGGAACGGCAGACGATCCGTGATGACGGCTCGCTGCGGATTTTACAATTCACGCCCGGGAGTAAAACAGTGAAGGTAACGGATTACTCGCCGTACCGGAATTATTATGCAGTCGGCGAAGCACATCAGTTCAGATTCGATTTAGGATAAAAACAGAAGGAGTATACGATGAAGAAGTCAGTTATAATTACAATCGCATTAACCGCCGGTTTTTTTGTTCAGGCTGTTGAAATTGTCCATTTTTCCCGTCCGGAAAGTGCGCCGACGGTAGTGTCACGCAAAGTGGATTCCCGCTCTGCGAACGGAGTTGTCTGGGCATTTTCAGAATCTAAAATACTGCTGACTCATCCGACCGGAACGAATGGCACGGTGTACGGCGGTATGATTGCCACATGGTCAATACCCGACCCAGTTTATCTTCCGGCACTGAAATGGTATACGCACCAGTTTTTAATGCAGGTGAATCTCGGCGCTGGTCCGGACACGGCTTTCAAAGGTATTCTCTTGTGGAATAAAAAAGATTTCCTGAACGGTGCGAATACTAAGAGCGTTTCACTTTCTGCTAACGACACGATGTCGTGTAATTTTATGGCGGTATCCGCTAGCACGCGCGATTTTCGTTTTGCGGTGAAGCAGGGTGATGCATGGTATGTTTCCGGCGTGGTCAAAAACGATCCGTCTACTGGAATATTTTCCGTAAAACCAGCGAGTATTTCCTGGAATAAAATTTCAATGGATGATTACAGCATCGAGAAATCGGCGGCTCCGGTTGAGTTCGACGATGTGCAGGCCGTTGGACTTTATATGAACGTAACGCGCAAAGGAAATCAGTCGCTTCTTCGCTTTAATGATTTTCAGGCGAATGCCACAATAAAATAAATCCGGCGATATTTTGGAGGGGATTGAATGAAAAAAATAATACTGTTTTTAATAGCAATTCCCGCTGCCGGGATTTTATCAGCGGTGGAAATTGTAAATTTTAATCGCGCCGGACTGGGCAGTGTCGGTTCGCGCAAAGCGGACGTGATGAAGAACAGCGGTTATATTTGGAATTTTTCGGATATCCGTCCGTTGATTGCCGACGCGGGTGGAACGAATTCAGCCGTACACGGTGGATTCATCACATCATGGTCTCCGGATGCAAAATATGATTCAAAACTCAGATGGTATGACGAGGGCTTTCAGCTTTTTGTTTATCCGCCGTTGCAGGATGGTTATGAAACTGCCGGCAAGGGAATTCTCGTGTGGAATAAAACTGATTTTCTTGCCGGTGCCGGAAAAACAGCGACGTTTTCGGCAGACGATAAACTGTCGGCGATTTTCACCGGAATTTCCGCGAGCACGATGGACATCCGCTTCGTTGTAAGACAAGGCGGTGTCTATTATGTATCGGACGCTAAAAAGAAAGGCTCCGGCGCAGAACTGTTTTCAATAAAACCGGCGGCGGTGCAGTGGCGTACAATTTCAACTGAAGATTATTCTATCGGGAATTCGCCGGTGAACGTTGAATTTACCGATGTACAAGGCGTTGGACTTTATATGAACGTGTCCCGCAAAGGAAACCAGACAAATATAAAACTCAAAACGTTCAGTGCAACTGCAACGGTGAAGTAGTTTATTATCATGAAAGAAATTATTATAAAAGCGGGATACGAAGACACCACCCTGCAGATAATTGAAGTGTTGCAGAATTGCAGTGACGGAGCGGTGATTAAGTTTTCGTCCGGTGAATATCACTTCTGGCCTGAGTTTGCGTTTGAGAAATATTATTATATTTCCAACAATCGCCACAGTTTAAAACGCGTTGCATTTCCGGTGATTGGAAAGAAAAATGTTGTCATTGACGGCGGTGGGTCGAAATTCATCTTTCACGGTGAAATCATTCCGTTTGTTGTCGAGCAGTCTTCAAATATTACCTTAAAGAATTTTTCGATTGACTGGCAGCGTATGTTCTATTCCGAAGGTATGGTGCTTGATGCAGACGCATCCGGTGTGACGGTAGAAATTGATCCTGCACGCTATCCGTACCGCATTGAAAACAGCGCGCTGATGTTTGAAGGCGAGGGCTGGGAAAGTCCGCTGACGGAAGGTATTTTTGAAATGGATTCGGTTACGCGCGGGCCGGCATATATGAGCGGCGATTCGCTGGGACTCGGTTTCCCTGAAACGTTGAAAGTGGAATATGCTGGCGCCGGAAGAATCCGTTTAGTTGAATCATTTCCGCATCTGCCGAAATCCGGCAATATCCTGATTTTCCGGCATTTTCACCGCTGGTGTCCCGGAATTCACTTGAAGCTGAGCAAAGATACGCTGCTTGAAAATGTGACGGTGTTTCACGCCGGCGGCATGGGCGTGATCGGACAGTTTTGCGAAAACGTCACAATGCGAGACTGTCAGATTAAACCGGCGGACGGGCGGATTCTTTCGGTGACGGTGGACGCAACGCATTTTGTAAACTGCCGGGGGCAAATTATCGTAGACAACTGTCAGTTTGAAGGTCAGCTTGACGATCCGTGCAACGTGCACGGAATTAATACACGGATTAAAAAGGTGGTTGATTGCCGCACGCTGCTGGTTGAACTGGTGCATTGCGAACAGCACGGCGTTGAAATCGGATTTTCCGGCGACCGCGTGCATCTGGTGGATAACCAAACGCTGTTGAGTTATGCTGAAAACAGAATTCGAAATGTAACGTGGATTAATTCGCAATATTCACTCATCACGTTCGAAAATGACCTGCCGGATTTTGTTCAACCGAAACACGCAGTAGAAAATATGAGCTGGACGCCGGATCTGCTGATTCAAAACAGCATCTGCCGCAATAACCGCGCCCGCGGCTATCTGATTTCAACACCGGGCAAAGTTATTATCGAAAACAACCGGATTGAATCATCCGGCGCCGGAATAAAAATCAGCGGCGATGCAAACTACTGGTTCGAATCCGGCGCGGTGCGCGATGTGCTGATTCGCAACAATGAATTTGGCGACTGCTGCTACGGCATACCGGAATGGGGTCGTGCGGTGATTGATATTAACCCGGAAATCGCGGTACCGGAAAAAAATCCGGAGTGTTTTCACCGGAATATTCGCATCGAAAACAATCAGTTTTTTTCATTTGACACCGGAATACTCTTTGCGCGATCGGTCGACGGAATCCGTTTTGCCGGCAATACAATCCGGCGCACAGAATCCTATCCGCCGCTCGGGCGTATGCGTGCGATGCTGACGTTTGAAGCGTGCCGGAATATTGATGTGGCGGATAATAATGTAAACGGTTCTTTGCGCGGCGAATGGATGCAGGAACTCAACTGCGTGGAGGAAGAAGCGTTGGTATGAGTCATCACACAACAGCGCCGGTAGACAGAGTTCCGTTTTTCAGAAAAACGGGTTACGGCTGCGGCATGCTCGGCTATGCATTGCTGATTCAGGCATACATGCAGTTCACTTATCCGGTATTTAACGACACGCTCGGTTTGAGTCCGGTTGCCATCAGCTGGATTTTTCTGATTAGCAGGTTGTGGGATGCCATCACCGATCCGATCATGGGACATATTTCCGACAACACCCGTTCAAAATGGGGACGCCGGCGCCCGTGGCTGGCACTCAGCGCACCGCTGTGCGCCCTTGGATTTCTCGCCGTCTGGTGGTTTCCGGCTGGACAGAGCAGCACATTTTATTTTTGGTGGCTGCTGGTTTCGTCACTGTTTTTCTATCTGACATTCACAATTTTATCGGTGCCGTATTCCGCGCTCGGCATGGAACTGTCGCCGGATTATCACGAACGCACGAGCGTCATTTCAATTCGTTCCGTACTCGAACAGGTCGGTGTGATCGCAGTGTCGAGTCTGTATGTTCTCACCAGCATGAGCTGTTTTGCCGACCGCGCCGACGGCATGCGCTGGAACAGTCTTTGGATTGCGGCGCTGATTTTTATTATGATTTTAATCACCGCGATTTTTTCGCGTGAGCACCCGTCAGTGCACGTTGCACTGGATCATCAGGACGCGCGCAAGGATCGCGGAAAAATCCCGGTATTGACCAGTATAAAAGAAACATTGTCGTGCTGGCCGTTTTTAAATCTCGGGTTGATTACTGTCGTTAGCTATCTCGGCGTCGTCACCGTCGGATCGCTCGGTTATTATGTGACGATCTATCATCTGTTCGACGGTGATAAAAGCACTGTCTCCGGACAGCTGATGACACTCGTCGGTTACATCATGCCGTTTGCAACCATGCTCGCCATTCCGGTGATGGACCGGCTGTCGAAAAAAACCGGCAAGAAAACCGCGCTCATCGTGGCGTTTTCATTCTGTGTTGTCGGCGCATTTCTGCGCTGGTGGTTTTACACGCCGGCCAATCCATATCTTTCAATTATTCCAACCGTGCTGTTCGGTATCGGCTGTGCCGCCGGTTATATGTTCATTAACGCAATGATTCCCGAAGCGGTGGATGCCGATGAATTAAAAACCGGCGAGCGCCGCGAAGGCATGTTCAGTGCAATGTACGGCTGGGTGTATAAATTCGGTGGTGCGCTGGCCATGTGGCTCTCCGGTTATGTATTGCAGTGGACCGGCTTTGATGCCACGCTCGAAACGCAGTCGTCGAAAACTGTCTACTGGCTCCATTTCAGCTTCACCTGGGTCGCCGGAGTTTCATTGCTGCTGACGGTGCTGCTGGCGCTGACCTATCCGATCACTGAAAAGAAAGCCTATGAAACCCGCCAAAAACTTATTGAACTGCGGAAAGCCAGAAACAATGCGTAAACTGATTTTTAATATTTTTTGCATTGCGCTGATCTCCACCGCGCCGGCGGAAACAGCGTTTAATCTGCCGCAATTCATCGCCGGTGAACTCGCCGCCGGAAAAAAAGAAATCGTCATTCCGCCGGGACGTTACACCGTAACGCCGGTGCGCAAACAGCATCTGCTGTTTGCAAATCTGTCCGATGTCACCGTCATCGCCGCCGGCGTTGAAATGGTCTGCACCGAAACCACGCGCGCGATCACCGTGCAGAACTGCACCAACGTCACCATTCGCGGCATGACGATTGATTACGACCCGCTGCCATTTACGCAGGGGAAAATCACCGCGATTTCCGCCGATAAACTGACGTATGATATTGAGCTGTTCGACGGATTTCCGCCGGTGGAAAAAATTGTTGCTGTAAAATATGAAATGTTTGAAGCGGACGGAACAACGTACCGCTGCGATGAATACGCGCCGTTCCGCATTGAACCGCTCGGCGGCAAAAAACTGCGACTCATAAAATCGCGCGACAAAAAAGCCGGCGAGCAGGTTGGCGACATTATTCTGCTCGACACCGAAGACACACTCGGCGGGCGCAATCCGCACGCAGTTTACACCGAAAATTCCAAAAACATTCGCTTCGAAAAAATGATACTGTACGCCTCCAACTGCTTCGGTTTCCTGGAAGTCGGCTGCGACCGTACGGTTTATCAAGATTGCGTGATCGACCGGCGCGCGCCGGAATCCGATCCAGTGCAGCGCGGACATTTTCGTGTGCGTTCGCTGAATGCCGACGGCTATCACAGTAAAGCCGCAATTCACGGCCCGCAGATTTTAAATTGTACTGCGCATTTTCAGGGTGACGATGCAATTAATATTACCGGTTCCTATCATTTCATTGCCGGCACTGAACGCGGCGAACTGATTGTACTTGCGCACCGCTCAATGGATATTCAAGCCGGCGACTGTGTGGAAGTGATTGATTTCAACGGCAGACCACTGCCCGATGCAAAAGTTGTTTCAATTCGCCTTACCGACGCGGCACTGCCGGAAGAAGTTAAATTGACGCAAAGCCTGTCGCTTGTCGGAATGCTGTTACGACAGCGTTATATTGTTAAACTTGATCAGCAGTTTCCAGTTAATCCGGGTGCGATCATCTGTTCGCGCGAACGCGTTGGCGACCAGTTTAAAGTGATCGGCTGCCATTTTACGCGTAACCGTTCGCGCGGAATTCTGGTAAAAGCGTCCTACGGTGAAATTCGCGATACAACCATTGAACACTGCGGCATGGCGGCGTTTTTAATTGCACCGAGTTATGAGTGGCTCGAAGGCGGATTCGTCCGGAATTTGACGGTACAGAACTGCACAGTGAATCAAAGCCGCCGCGCGGCGGTGGAAATTCACGGGCTTGGTGAATTTCCGGGACACAAAAAACTGCTTTTTTCTGGTAATACATTTAACACCGCGAACCTTCCGGCGCTTTCTATTGAGTGCGTTGAAGATGCGCGCTTCGAAAACAATACGCTGAACGGTCGGCTATTGACAAACCGTCTGCCGGAAGTGCAGGTCAAATTTTCAAAAAACATCACTTTCCGTTAACTTATGCGCAGAATCATACAAACTGTTTTGCTTTTGCTGCTGCCGGTATTCCAAAACGCTGGAGCCGGAATTATGTATTCAAACAGTTTCACCGGTCCCGCCGGTGCTGATGTTTCTGAATCAAGCTGGTTTACAACGCTGACAAATTTTTATCACTACACCAACAGCATTGTGCTGGACGGTACCGGCAAAGCGTATTTCAAGCGCGGAGCCAGTGCAAATTACCGGGTTCGCGTAACGAACGGAACATCGTCGCCGCAAACTGAATATCCGGACATGACCGCGCTGAAAATTTCGGCGGTGGTTCGCACGCCGGTGGCCAATTATATCGCAATCGGTTTCGGTGGAAATAATAACGGCGTAGTTACCGGTGGAAGTTCCGGTCCGTACATTTATCTGGCACCGGGATTCGCTCAGTTTTTCGGCGGCGTACTGGATCAAAACGCCGGTGAAAAATTCACCGGCGTTTATGCCGCCGGCGATGTAATTCGCGTTGAACTGACGTACAACTTCGCCGCCGGTGCTGCGCTGGCGGTTGTTAACGGAACAACGGTTCACAGCGGAACGTTCACTCATACCAAAGATGATGCACCGGCGGCGGTGACGCTTTCACACGCGCAGGTTCATTTTAATAATCAGGATACCAATGCAGCCACCAGCGCATATCTTGATGAGCTGATCATTGAAACCATCATGCCGGAGTTTGGTTTCATGTTTTCACTTCAGACGTTTGATATGGTGAAGTTTATTAATGCTGAACTCGCTGCCGGAAATACAAACATTGTCATTCCGCCGGGGCGATATTATGTATCACCGAAAAGCCGGCAGCATCTCCTGTTGCAGAATCTTACCAATATCACAATTGATGCCACCGGCGTTGAAATGGTTTGCACCGAAACCACGCGTGCTATCACTGTTCAAAACTGCACTAATGTCACCATCCGCGGCATGACGATTGATTATGATCCGCTGCCGTTTACGCAGGGGCGCGTCACTGCAGTTTCCGGCGATGGTATGGAACTGGACGTAGAATTATTTGATGGATTTCCGGCGGCGGATAAAGCGGTTCCCGGTCCGTGTGAAATTTTTAAGGCCGATGGTGCGGAACTGCGTTACGGTGAATATCATCTCGTCGCGCCGGAAATGATTCATGCGCGCAAATTGAAAGTGATCAAAGATTCGTCGCAGCGGAATAAACTGGGCGGCGAGCAGATTGGTGATATTTTAGTGCTTAAGGCTGAACATGCGCCCGGCGGATCAATTCCGCATGCAGTTTATGCCAGCAGATCGCAAAACGTCCGGTTTGAAAACATCACGCTTTATGCCGCAAACAGTTTCGGTTTTTTTGAAAGCGATTGTGATAACACAACCTATCTGCGATGTGTGATTGACCGCCGGCCGTTGGAATCTGATCCGGTCCGTCGCGAACATTTTCGCGTCCGTTCACTTAACGCCGACGGTTATCACAGCACCAGCGCTGTGCGCGGCGCGCAACTGCTGGAAAGTTCTGCATATTTTCAGGGCGATGACGCGGTGAATTTTTCCGGCCTTTATCATCTGATCGCCGGCGCAACCAATAACACGCTCACCGTAATCGCGCGGCGCTCAATGGATATTCAGGCCGGCGATTGGCTTGAGATTATTAATAAAAACGGCGTGCCGTTTAACGACGCGCAGGTGGTTTCAATTCAAGCGGACGGAACGGTGAACGCCGAGGAACTTGCCTGGATTGAAACACAAGCCGGTGTTCTGAAACAGGTACGTGAACTTTTAACAAGCAAATACACAATTGTGCTGGCAGATGCTCCGGAGTGGATTTCCGGCGGACAGAATATGGCGATTGGCGGTGCAGTCGGCGCGCGCGACCGCATGGGCAACGGGTTTAAAATTGCCAACTGCCGGTTCGGTTACAACCGGTCGCGCGGCATTCTGGTGCGTGCCGCCGGCGAAATTTACAGCAATGTAATTGAGCGTTCCGGAATGGATGCAATTCTGGTTGAGTCAAGTTATGCGTGGCTCGAATCCGGTTTTGTGCGCGGGCTGGATATCGCCGGTAATCAGGTGATCAATAGCGGCGGACCGGCGATCAATGTGATTGGAATGGAAAATAAAACCGGTATCGGACACCGCGAGATCACCATTCAGAATAATCAGCTGACAACTGCAAATTCGCCGGCGGTTTCCATTCAGTGCGCGGACGGCGTTCTGCTTGAAAATAATTTATTAAACGGTGCGCCGGTGATTTCCGGTATGCAGGGAGTTATCATAAAGAATTGCAATAATGTAATCATACGATAATAAAAGGAGCATGACCATGAAAGCAACACGCAGAAGCTGTTTGAAATCGGGACTGACCGCCACCGCCGGAATACTGGCGTTCTCCGGTTTGCAGCGTACGTTCGGTCAGAAGAAAAATTTAAAGTTCACGGTGGATGATAGCATGACCATTGAAGAGCTTGAGCAGACGTTGCAGGCCTATCCGCCGGCGCCGGAAAATCTGGCGAAACGCGCGTATGCGGCATTGTCGATGGATAAACTCGTTCATCTCGCCGTTAAAAAAGATATTTCGGATAAAGACCTCAAGGAACTGATTCCGCTGCGCGATTTTTATCTGCGGCAGGTTGAGCGCGGCTTAACCGAACTCGAAAACTGCACCGTCACGTCCGGCGTTCGTATTTTTAAATTCTATTCCTCATCGCTCGTCATCAAAAGCAAAGAGGGCGCGATGGCAGTTGATTTTCAGCAAGGCCCGCGCCTGACCTATTGCGGCAATCCCGATCAGCCCGACCCGGTTGCGAAACGCACCGGCTTTCACTGGTCCGGCGAACAGTTAGATCGACTGGCAAAAATTGTTGATGTCAGTTTTGCATCACATCCGCACGGCGATCATGCCGATTATGATCTTTCTAAACGCCTGTCAAAACTCGGCAAACCGACCGTTGTGCCGCAGCAGTTGAAAGAGCTTTGGAACAGCATGGATCATCTGATCGTGCCGGAATATGAAACCGTTCAGAAAATCGGTCCGGTGGAAATGTACACCATGCTCGGTTCGCAATACATGGAAAACTGGAATGCGACCAAAGACGAAAAAGGGCAGGACGTCGGGCACCCGACCACCAATCCGGATAAAACGCCGGACGCTGAAACCGTTGTATTGCTCGCACGTCTCGGCGATCTCGTATTTCTGAACGCCGCCGAAAGTAATCCGCCGGCGGACGAATGGCTGAGAAAAGGAATCAAACTTGGTTTCCGTCCGGATGTTCTGATTATGGCCGGTATGCGGCAGGGTGCGCGCTCCATTCGCGAAGTACTGAAAGAATACCCGTATTTTAATCTTCCGGTGCATGAATATGAAATGGGCCATCCGCGTGGCGGCAACCGTATCGCGCATCTGTACGGCGGCGCCAACGCCGCCGCCATTCGCACCGGATTGGCGATGCCGCTTTTCTGGGGCGAAAATTATGCGCTGACGGCTAAACAGCTTCCGTGGCGAAAATAAGTAAGAATGAAAGCAACGCGCAGAAATTGTCTGAAAGCAGGTATTGCCGCTGCCGGTGTACTGTCGGCTGGTCGTGCCTTCGGACAGTCCGCCGGTGCTGTGACAATTACCGGCACTGTGCGCAATGATAATAATCAGCCGATGTCCGGTGTTATCGTTTCCGATTCAATCAGTACGGTTCTCACCGATGCTTCCGGCAATTATCAGTTGATCACCGATCGCGATAAAACACGGTTTGTGCATGTTGTTCCACCGCGCGGAACTCGCGGCGCCGTAAAATATTCCACTGTTTTTCCATACGAGCCGATTCCGAAAACCGGCATTACGGCGGTTTTGGATTTTGAATTGCGTCCATGGGCGGCGGCGGACAAGACCGAATTCACAGTCGCGCATTTCACTGATATTCATCTGACAAACAGTACCGTGAATGCATTTAAACAGGTGCTGGCAGATATTGCCGGTGCGCCGGTACGGCCGGATTTTGTTCTCGATACCGGCGACTGCTTTGTCAACAATCCGTGGACGATGGCGCCGGTTTATGCCGAAGCGCTGCAACAGCTCGGTGATGTTCCATATTTCAGCACGATCGGCAATCACGACATTCCCGGCGACAGCGATGCCGGTACGCCGGTGCAGGGATACGATAATTATCCGCAGGGCGGCTATGAATGTCATCTCGGCCCATCGCAGTACGCATTCCATTTCGGCGGCTTTCTTTTTATTATCACACCGTACCTCAATCAAGCCGGCAGCCGTTACAACACAGCGTATGTAAAAACCTGGTTCAGCAATCTGCTGCCGCTCATCAATACAGGCACTAAACTTGTTTTGTGTACGCACGCACCGGTGCGCCCGTGGCTTATTAATGAAGCGCAACAGTTCGGACACACCGTTGAAGCATCGTTCACTGGACATTTGCATTCGCGCCAGATTTATTATATTGATGAGACGGTTAATATTAATTCACCGCGCATTCTGCACGGCGGCGATGACGGCTCGCCGAACGCGCTTGCGTGGATCACCGCGCGCGCCGGTAAAATTGAAAATGTCGAATACCGGCTCAGCGCCGTAAAAAAATCCGCTGGAATCATTTCGCCTGAAAACGGCGCGCAGTATCGCACCGGTACGTTGCAATTCACCGCCGGAATTTATGATGCGTTCGATCCGCCGGCGCAGGTGCGCGGACGGATTGATTCCGGTGCATGGTTCCCGTTAACGCATCAGGGCGGCTGGATTTGGACTGCACCTGATATTTTACCGGCAAAAGGAACACATACCGCAGAAATTGAAGTTGAATGGACTTCCGGTTCACCGGCAACGACTGTTATAAGTTCGTTTCAGATTGCCGGCAATGCGCCGGAAATTCCGGCGGTGCAATCCGCCGGCGCATGGCCGCAGTTTCAAAGTAATGCGCAGCATACCGGTGCCGGCGATCTTTCGATAGCGGGTGATTTTCGTTTGGCATGGAGTGCGCCGTTGAACCGGTGCGTAAATATTGCGTCGCCGGTGGTTGGAGCCGGCATGCTGTTTATGACGGTGGATGCGGACGGACGTACCGGCGAGTCCGGTGTGATCGCGCTGAACGCAGCGACCGGCGAAATTCTCTGGCATTATAAAACTCGCTCCGCCGTAAAATGCAGTGCTGCTGTAAAAGGCGGTACAGTTTATATTTCGACATTGCTGGGGTCGCTGATCGCTGTAAATGCATTGACCGGTGTAAAAATCTGGGAATACGATTTCGGGATTAACGGAACCGATCGTACCGTATGGAATTTTGCGGCGCCGGCGGTGGCAGACGATGTGATTTATGCCGGTCCCGGTGATAGATTTACAGCATTGAACCGGCATACCGGCACAAAAATCTGGGAGACCTCCGTTGCTGTCGGCGGCATGCCGAGTTATATGCATCCGGCAGTCGGCAGCGATTTGGTCTATCTTTCCATTCCGTACAATTATGGGCTTGTGGCATTTGATCGGAATTCCGGTGAAAAAATTTGGGAAAATAAACAGAGCCGCACGTCAGGTGCGCCGGTGGTTGACGGCATTTCGTTGTATTATCCCTACGAACGGAATCTCGCATGTTTGAATGCCGTTACCGGTGAAACGCAATGGACAAAAGCGCTCAGCAGTTCCGGCGCGCTGTGGGGATTTTCTTCGCCGGCGGTTTCCGCCGGAAAATTAGTTGCCGGCACACCGGACGGAAAAATTCTCTGTCTCGATAAAAACTCCGGCGAAACGCTGTGGACATTTTCCGGCACCGGAACAACGCCGGTTTCTATCGGCGGACGCGGGAAGGGCGCAATCATGAGTTCGCCGGTTGTCGCAGGCGAGACGGTTTATTTTGGCGCGCCGTCCGGACGGTTTTGTGCGCTCGATTTCAGCACCGGCGCCGAACAGTGGAGCTATGATGTAAGAACGCCGATTACGTCCTCAGTCGCAGTTTCCGGCAATGCAGTTTTTGTCGCCGGAATCGACGGAACCGTGCATGCGTTCGCCGCGCCGGTTCCATCCGGTTTCATGTTTTCATTAATCGGCGCGTAAATTCTGCAGATGATTTGCGGTGTGTTTTTCGTCAATACACCTCAATGTCGCCGGAATTGTATTGCGCCGTAAATTCGGCGGCAAAAACAGTTAACCGGTTTTGCTCAATCGCGGTGCGCAGACCGGCCATGAGTTCCTGATAATAATGCAGGTTGTGGCGTGTTAACAGCATAGGCCCAAGCATTTCCTGACATTTGAGCAGATGGTAAATGTAAGCGCGGCTGGTTTTCCGGCAGGTATAGCAGTGGCAGTCAGGATCAATCGGACGCGGATCGTCGGCATGCCGCGCGTTCATCATGTTGACAGTACCGCGGCGCGTAAAGGCTTGCGCAGTGCGTCCCGAACGCGTCGGCAGTACACAGTCGAACATATCCACGCCGCGCAGTACGGCGCCGACAAGATCCGGCGGTTTGCCGACACCCATCAGATAACGCGGGCGGTCTTCCGGCAGATGCGGTATCGTTTTTTCGAGCATTTCAAACATGAGGTCCTGCCCTTCGCCGACGGCGAGTCCGCCGATTGCATACCCGTCGAAACCGATCTCTTTTAATGCAGCGGCGGATTCCTGCCGGAGTTCGGAATAGACGCTGCCCTGTACAATGCCGAAAATCCCGTACCCCTCGCGCGGCAGAAATGCGGCGCGTGAGCGTCTGGCCCAGCGCATAGAAAGGCGCATAGATTCCGCCGCCGTTGTTTCATCTGCCGGAAACGGTGTACATTCATCAAATGCCATGGTGATGTTTGAGTTGAGCAGATGCTGAATTTTGACGGAACGCTCCGGCGTGAGTTCGTGCCGGCTGCCGTCGATGTGTGACTGAAATGTTACGCCCTCTTCCGTGATTTTGCGTAGCTTTGCCAGCGACATAACTTGAAAACCGCCGGAGTCAGTGAGAATGGGTTTATCCCAATTCATGAAGCGGTGCAGTCCGCCGAGCCGCGTAACGCGTTCGGCACCGGGACGCAGCATAAGATGATAGGTGTTGCCTAACAGAATCTGCGCGCCGGTTTCGGCGACCTGCTCCGGCAGCATACCTTTTACAGTGGCGGCAGTCCCGACGGGCATAAATGCCGGCGTATCAACCTCGCCGTGCGCTGTAAACAATTTTCCGCGCCTTGCTGCGCCGTCCTGTGTCAGTTTTTGATATCTGAATTGCACTGATTCTCCATTTATAACAGGTTGAGTAAAATGTTGCAATACGATGCGTTGTCAGGTTTGCAACTTTAACAGGCAGGCATCGCCGTATGAGTAAAACCGGTAGCCGGTTTGTTTGGCATGTTCGTAAGCGGCGTGTATACGGTCGAGCCCTGCAAACGCAGCAACGAGCATAAAGAGCGTTGAACGCGGCAGATGAAAGTTGGTCAGCAGCAGATCAACAATTTTAAACTGATATCCCGGTGTGATAAAAATATCAGTTTCGCCGGTGAACGGCTGGATTTTTTTTTGCGCCGGTGTAGCACTTTCAAGCAGCCGCAGTGAAGTGGTTCCGATAGCGACGATCCGCCCGCCGGCAGCGCGTGCAGCATGAATTTTTTCAACCACCGCCGGTGAAACTGTTCCCCACTCCGCATGCATTTTATGGTCGTCTGTGTCATCCGCTTTCACTGGCAGAAATGTGCCGGCGCCGACGTGCAGTGTGACGGTTTCAAATTGAATGCCGCGTGCGTTCAGCGCAGCAAACAATTCCGGCGTAAAATGCAGGCCGGCGGTCGGCGCAGCAACCGCACCTTCGTGTTCTGCGAAAACCGTCTGATAATTTTTGCGGTCGGCAGCCGTTTGCGCATCATTTTTTTTGCGGCGGATATACGGCGGCAGCGGCATGCGTCCGTATGTTTCAAGCTGCCGGAAAAATTCTGCGCCGCCGGCATTGAATTTCAGCCGGATTGAACCGTCTGCACATTTTCCGGTCACTTCTGCCGAAAAATCACCGGCGAACTCGATACGCTGTCCTTCTTTTAAGCGCTTACCCGGTTTTGCAAAAGCAAACCATTCGTCGTCTGCCGCACGCATATGAAGCGTCGCTTCAATACAAACAGCACCGCGCCGCCCGTCGAGCCGCGCCGGAATGACTTTGGTATTGTTGCCGATGAGCAGATCGCCGGGCTGCAGCAGTTCCGGCAGGTTGTGTACGATACGATCAGAAAAACCGGTACCGGTTAAGTCGAGCAGGCGCGCGGAATCACGCGGATCCGCCGGGCGATCGGCAATCAGCTCGCGGGACAGTTCAAAATCAAACAGATCAACGTTCATTGTAAAAATTTATTCCGGCGGAGTCCGCCGAATCAGCAATTAAATCCAGTAAAACACAAGTTAAACGATAGCACGCAGCTCTGGTGAAAAGAAAGGTATTTACATCGTGTTGAGCACATTCGCGATCGAAAAATCGGCAGCTGTTATTGTATTAACGCTTGTGCGAAAGGCTGCACCGCTGTACGGTAATCCCTTCATTTTAACCGAACAGGAGATTCAACAGATGAATATTTTACATGTGTGCGCCAATCCAAAGCCGGTCGAGCAATCCACTTCTAAACAGCTTGCAGCGCGGTTTTTCGGCAAGCTGCTGGAACTCAGTCCCGATGTGGAACTGAATAATGTTGATCTTTATCAGGACAAACCGCCGTATTATTCAAACGATCTGTTCCGTCGCATGTGGATGCCGGTGGACGATCCCGCTTATGAACCGAGCCGCGCCGAAGAAGCCGCCGCCAATTACACCCAGAAACAGACCGACGAGCTGAAAAAAACGGACGTGCTCGTGCTGACGATGCCGATGTGGAACTTTTCCGCGCCGGGCGTGATGAAAGCCTGGATGGATCAGATCCTGGCGCCGGGGTTTCTCTTTGAAATTACTGACGAAGGCAATCAGCCGCTGCATAACATTAAAACGCTGATTCTGCTCGTCGCTTCCGGCGGCATATATAAAGAGGGCGACCGCCGTGACGCGCTGAGCCCGCAAATTGAAACCGCATTTGGGTTTATCGGCATTCACGATATCCGTGTTGCGTGGGCTGACGGACAGCGTACGCACGAAGCCGCCGCGCGCCGCGAGCTGGCTTTTGACGCCGCCGAAGAACTGGCGGAAGAACTCGCGGAAGAGATTGCAGAAGGATAAAAAGGTTGCCGGTCCGAAAGGTAAAAGTCGAACGTCAACAACCGGCCTTGGGGTTTGAGACCTTCGACGTTCGACAAGTCTCATGAGTGTTTTTATTAAAATCTGCGGAATCTGCTCCCGAAAAGACCTGGAGCAGATCTGTGCTTTAGAGCCGGATGCTGTCGGCTTCGTCTTCTATCCGGATTCCAAACGTTATGTTCGTCCTGAGCAGGTCGCCGGCTGGTTCGGCAATGTGCCGGAAAAAATCCGGCGCGTCGGCGTTTTCGTTGAGCCGGCCGCCGAAGAAGCGGAAGAAATCGCACGCATCTGCCATCTGGATGTCATTCAGATTCATATGCGCTCGAACGACTGGAAACTCGACCGTCCATTGTTTGAAGGGCTTGAGGTCTGGCTCGCGCCGCGCATCGGGGCAGCCCCCGGTAAAGAGGTTTTGCGCGCTGTTTCACCGGCGCCGGAGATTCTGTTGGTTGATTCATTCGATCCGGAAAAAATCGGCGGCACCGGAAAACCTGTCGACTTCGAGACCGCACTCGCCGCCCGGAAACAGTTTAATATACCGGTTATGCTTGCCGGAGGGTTGACTCCCGGAAATGTGTGCGATGCCATTGAGGTTGTGCAACCCTGGGGCGTGGATGTGAGTTCGGGCGTTGAAATTGAACCCGGCGTGAAAGATATACGCGCCGTAAAACAGTTTATCTGGAATGTCAGAAAATGAAACCGACACAACCGGACAGGCTTGGACACTTTGGACAGTACGGAGGAATCTTCGTTCCTGAAACGCTCATTGAACCGCTGCGTGAGCTCACTGAAGTTTATAAAGCGGCACAAAAAGATCCGGCATTTAAAAAAGAACTCGAATTCTATCTGCGCGGATACGTCGGGCGTCCGTCGCCGCTCTGGTTCGCCAGGCGAATGACGGAAGCGCTCGGCCCCAAAATTTATTTGAAACGCGAAGATCTCAATCACACCGGCGCACACAAAATTAATAATGTTATCGGACAAACACTGCTCGCGCGGCGGCTCGGTAAAACACGGCTGATCGCAGAAACCGGCGCCGGACAGCACGGCGTCGCCACTGCCACCGCCGCCGCACTGTTCGGGATGCGGTGCACCGTTTATATGGGCAAAGTCGACATGGAACGGCAGGCACTTAACGTATTCCGCATGCAAAGCCTCGGCACGGAAGTGATTGCCGTTACCGCCGGACAGCAGACCTTGAAAGAAGCTATCAATGATGCGATGCGCGACTGGGTCAGCAATCTGCCGGACTCGCATTATGTTCTTGGCACGGTGTTCGGACCGCATCCGTATCCGCTTATTGTACGCAATTTTCAAAGCGTTATCGGCAAAGAAGCGCGCCGGCAGATTTTAACAGCAGAAGGGCGGCTGCCGGATGCCATCGTTGCATGTGTTGGCGGCGGTAGTAACGCCATTGGAATTTTTCATCCCTTCATCAAAGATCAAGCTGTGCGCCTGATCGGCGTGGAAGCCGGCGGACTCGGAATTATACCGGGCAAACACGCCGCGCGCTTCGCCGGCGGCAGCATCGGCATACTGCAAGGTTCAAAAAGTTATGTACTGCAGGACGATGAGGGACAGATTCTGCCGACGCACTCCGTCAGCGCCGGGCTCGATTATGCATCTGTCGGTCCTGAACACGCGCTGCTGAACGATATAAAACGTGCTGAATACACATACGTCGAAGATGTCGACGCCATTAACGGCTTTGACCGGCTCACGCAGTGGGAAGGAATCTTGCCGGCGCTTGAAAGTGCGCACGCTGTCGCGTGGGTCATTCAAAACGCCGGGCAATTTACCAAAGATAACATCATCGTTATCAATATTTCCGGTCGCGGCGACAAAGACGTTCAGCAAATCGCCGATTGGAAAAAAAGCAACCGCGAGTAAACGCTAATTGACGCGAATGAAAGGTGGAATGTGACCTCCGGGCGCATTTCATAATTTAAAACGAATGTTTTAACCGCGGATATCACGGATATAAACGGATCAAGACATTACATAGAAAGTAATGATGGTCCTATTCTCCATTTAAAACCAAATCCTGCCGATCTTATTAATCCCGCCTAAAATTTAATTCGTGTTTAGAATCCGTTTATATCCGTGATATCCGCGGTTAAAAAACACATCACAATAGTTGACATGCCTTAAAAATAAAATAGGGTATACCTCTATCTACTATATGCAAGGAGTCTGTGATGAGTCCGGGACCGGTTTGTCGGAGTGATGCGGAGAAGAAAAAAATTATCAGCCGTTTGCGGCGTATTGAAGGCCAGACGCGCGGCTTGCAGAAGATGATCGAAGAGGATCGTGAATGCATTGATGTGCTCCGGCAGATTTCGTCCGTTTCCGGTGCGCTGCACGGCGTCTGGGTGAATGTGCTGAACGATCATCTAAAAGGCTGTATCCGCGAAGCGCTGGTGGATAAAAATGACAAGCTTGTTGACGATCTGATTGAGCATCTGAAAAAGGTAAAATAAAGGACGCCGTGAAACATCAAAAAAAAGAAACTTGCGGCGCCTGCTGTTCAACAAAAACTCCGGCGGCGGACTCTGAAAAAAATACAATGCTGCGCGACGGCATCATTCTGATTATTGCGCTGGTGTCATTGGTGTTGAGTTTTTTAATTTCTCATTTTCACATTCATGTTCCGTTCTTCCCATTAATAACCGATCCGTCGTGGTTTTCCGTTATTTTCTGCGGCTGGCCGATTGCCCGGTCAGCCTGGCGCGCGGCGAAGGCGCGCCGGATTACATCGCCAATGCTTATCACGCTTGCCATGTTTGCATCCATCGCGCTGCAGGTGATGACGATGTTTAATGAATCGCTCGGCGGGCACGCGCACAGCTATATTTTTGCCGCCGGTGAAATTGCATTTTTAATGGCGCTCGGCGAACTGATCGAAGCGCGGACGCTTTCCAAAACGCGCGCCGGCGTGCGCAGTTTAATAACGCTGACGCCGAAGCAGGCATTGAAAAAAAACGGCGCCGAATTTGAATCTGTCAATGTCGATTCGCTGCAGATCGGCGACATCGTGCTCGTACGCCCGAACGATATGATTCCGGTGGACGGTGAGATTATTGAGGGCGGCGGCGCGGTTGATCAATCGAGTATGACCGGCGAATCAGTTCCGGCGGAAAAAAACACCGGCGATACAGTGCTCGCCGGAACGTGGAATAAATCCGGATCCATGATTGTGCGCGTACAGAAAAAATCCGGTGACACCGCGATTGCCAGACTTATCCAGCTCGTCGAGGAAGCCAACAGCAAAAAAGCGCCGGTGGTTCGCATCGCCAACAAATGGGCGGCAGCAATTGTTCCGTCCGCTATCATCATTTCCGTGCTCGTATTTTTCTTTGCCTGGCTGGCGCTTGGCGTGCCGGCGCTCGATGCGGTCATTCGCGGCGTAACCATTCTGGTTGTTTTCTGTCCGTGCGCATTCGGGCTGGCAACACCGACGGCGATTGCTGCCGGAATCGGTAATGCCTCGCATCGCGGCATCATGATTAAAAGCGGCGCAGCACTCGAAGAAATGTCGCATATCGACACCGTTGTTTTCGACAAAACCGGCACGCTTACTGCGGCACGGCTTACCGTCAAAGCCGTTAAGGCATTCGGCATGGATGACGATGAACTGCTGAAACTGTGCGCCGGCGCTGAATTGTACTCCGAGCATCCGATTGCCAAAGCCATTCTCGGCTATGCCAAAGAGCGAATTGAAATCCCGGTGCCGGAAGATACAAAGTCGCTTGCCGGAATCGGCATCGAGTGTACCGTGAACGGAATTCATGTGCTCGTCTGCTCATTTGATGCTTTGCAAAAATCCGGTACCGATTACTCCGCCGGCGCCGCATTTGCTGCCGAACGGCTGGAGCAGGGGGAAACGCTCGTTTGCGCAGTTGCTGCCGGAAAATTCGCCGGAATTATTTCACTGTCCGACACCATAAAGCCCGGCGCCGCCGGAGCAGTTGAGACATTGAAACGCGCCGGTTGCAAAACTGTCATGCTCACCGGCGATAACGAACGTGCCGCACACCGTGTCGCCGCTGCCGTCGGCATCGACGACTTCTATCATTCACTGCTGCCCGCTGATAAAGCCGCCAAAGTTGAAGCATTGCGGGATTCCGGCGCACGGATTTGTATGCTCGGCGACGGCGTAAACGATGCACCGGCACTGGCGCTCGCCAACTGTTCTGTTGCCATGGGCGCGCTCGGCTCTGATCTTGCTGTTGAAACTGCTGACATTGCATTTTTGAACGACAATGTTTCACTCATCAGCGGACTCGTAAAATTTTCACGCGTCGTCATGTTTAAAATCCGCGCCAATATGGCGCTGTCGCTCACCATCAGTTTTGCGGCGATCATTCTCAGCGCATTTGGAATTCTGGATCCGGTTTCCGGCGCACTGCTGCACAATCTGTCCTCCGTTACTGTTGTGCTCAACTCCGCCGCACTGCTGCCCCGCACGAAAGAATACAAATAGTAGAAGCGGCATCCTGCCGCTGGCCAGAGGCTGGAAGCCTCTTCCACTTTACTTTCCGGTCATCCGGTCAAGTGTGCGGTACTGAATGGCTTCGGCGATGTGTTCGGTGCCGATGTCTTCCGCGCCGACAAGATCGGCGATGGTGCGCGCAACTTTTAGAATCCGGTCGTAGGCGCGCGCGCTGAAGTTCATATCGGTGACAGCCGTTTTTAAAAGCTGTGCGGCGCCGGAATCGGGCCGGCAGAATTTCCTTAAATGTTTTGGCTGCATGCCGGCATTGCAATGCACGGTTTTTTCGTGCGCATAACGCTCCTGCTGAATTTTTCGTGCGGCAATCACGCGTTCGCGGATTGCGGCGGACGGTTCGCCCTTTTCAAGTCCGGCGAGCTTTTGATAATCCACCGGCGGCACCTCGATGTGAATATCAATGCGGTCAAGCAGCGGACCGGAAATCCGGTTTTGATAGCGCTGAATTTGCAGCGGTGAAGATGTTGAGCGCGGGTCGTCCGGAAAGTATCCGTCCGGTGTTGGATTCATGGCGGCAACGAGCATAAACCGGCACGGGAAGGTAACACTTGCCGCTGCGCGTGCAATGGTGACAACTCCGTCTTCGAGCGGCTGCCGCAATACTTCGAGCGCATTGCGGTGAAATTCCGGCAGTTCGTCAAGGAACAGAACGCCGTTATGCGCCAGACTCACTGCACCGGGCACCGGATGGGTGCCGCCGCCGAGCAGTCCGGCGTCGGAAACCGTATGATGCGGTGCGTGAAACGGGCGCGTCGCGATCAGCGATTCATGTGCGCCGAGTTTACCGGCGATGCTGTGAATCTTCGTGGTTTCGAGTGCTTCGGTGAGCGTCATCGGCGGCAGAATCGAGGGAATCCGTTTTGCCAGCATCGTTTTCCCGGTGCCCGGCGAGCCAATCATCAGCAGATTATGTCCGCCGGAAACTCCGATTTCAATCGCGCGCTTGGCGTATTCCTGACCTTTCACATCTTCAAAATCGGCCGCGTACTGATTATGCGTCGCGAATGTTGCTGTCAAATCAACTTCGTGCGGTTTGAGTGTGAGTTCCATATTTAAAAAATCCGCCGCTTCGCGCAGGTTTTTTACAGCGAACACCTTAATGCCGTCAACCACCGCCGCTTCTTCGGCATTTTCCTCCGGCACAAGAATCGCTTTGCGGCCGGCATCACGTGCTGCAAGCGTGATCGGCAGAACACCGCGCACGCGCCGTACTGCGCCGGAAAGAGCGAGTTCACCAATAATACACGCGCGGTTGAGCGGATCAGGCTTGATATCATTTTCCGCCGCGAGAATTCCGAGCGCAATCGGCAGGTCAAAACTCGGGCCTTCTTTTTTAATACTCGCCGGCGCAAGGTTAATAGTTGTTACGCCTTGCGGCAGGGCGAAGCCGGAATTAATCAGCGCGGTATAAACACGAAACGTGCTTTCTTTTACCGCTGTATCCGGCAGCCCGACCAAATATGTTTTCGGCTCACCGTGACCGCTGTTTACTTCAATTTCAACAGTATAGGCATCTACACCGTACACCGCGCCGGAAAAAACTTTTGCAAGCATAATTTAAATCCTTCGCGTTACTTTAAAAGAATGATGAGTGTAAAGCAAAGTAAGAAACGCAATGAAAAAGGGCAGACTGGAAAGTCTGCCCCACATTCAATACAACCAAAATGTGTTAAGCCGGATTAAATACGCGCCCCATGAAGAGGAGGGCGCCGGTTTCGTTGTGACGGATAATGAAGATAAACGGACGGTCAGCGCGGAATTCTACCGGCTGATGAAATGCCATGGCACGCACAATAACTCCGGTTGCGGCGGCGGCTTCGGTGCCTTCTTCGTCGACCTGTACGAAGGCTTTATGAACGACGTCGGAGAGAAACAGGTTTTCGGTGCTGATGTTTGAAAAATCGGCAGTGTGCGGATCAAATGCATCGATCAAGCCTAATACTAACAATGTTTTTTTCAGACTGGAAAGTTCTGTTTCAATTTTAAATTTTGGCAGAAACACACTGATCTCTTTCGACTGCATACTTTGAATCCAGTTTTGCAGCGCGGCATCGGAAAATCCCGCTTCAACTTTTTCAAGTCCGGCGGCATGTTTCGGCAGGACAATCAGCATGGAGAGTTCTTCGCCTTTATATGGCAGTTCAATCAACTGAAACGTTTCATTCTCCATATAATTAAACTGCGCCGGCTTCATCGCCATCATCAGCACATTGGTAACGGCGCCGGACGCGGTATGAAACGGCGCCGGTTCAGTGCACTCTTTATCGAACGCGTGCAGCCAGTCGCCCTTAAAATAAATTGCATTTACCAGGATCAGCCGTGTCAGCGGCGCTACCGAGCCGGCAGCGAGCAGCTCTTTAATTTTTTCATTTGTTTTTTCTTCAACCCAGAAATTGATTTTTTGCCGTTCACCGTTCGCATTATTGGCAAAGTCGGCAGTGCGGATTTCAGCATCATATTTTTCAATAACAGTGTTTTTAAAGCTCTCTTTTACTGTCAGCAAATTGCCAATCCACAGCGCGTTGGCGCTGTTCAGCGTGATATCATTGCCGGTTTGCGGGAACGGTGTAAATTCCGGCAGCAGCAGACTCATCTGTTGCAATGTATTTCCGTCAGCGCCTTCGCGTGTCATTGACAGTGCGGTTTCAATACTTGCCGGCGAAAAGGAGAAACTGCCGGCGCCGGATTTAAACTGAGCATAGAGTTTAAATGCAAAGTCACCGCCAAAGGTGAGCGATGAGAAGAATGTCGCATATAAACAGATCAGTTTTTTCACATTGTCTCCGTCATCAGAATTTCCGTTAACCGGCACGCTTCCAGGTAGCGCGGGATATTCACATATTCATTCAATGAATGCGCATGATAATTTCCGGCGTCGTATGTGACGGTGGGAATTCCCTTTTCGTTCAGAATATTTGCATCCAGACCGGCACTGATCACTTCAGTATACGCTTTGCGCCCGGCCTGCGGAGCAGCGCGCAAGAAGCGTTTTACTACCGCCGCGCCGGTTTTCAGGCGGAAGCTGCGGTAATCACTCATCACTGAGAACATCACCGAACCGCGCTTGCCGGAGCTGTTTTTCTGCGCATACGCCGCCTGCTCAAATGCTTTTTGCCACGCCGTATAGATCTTTTTCAGCGACGCCGATGAATGGCTCCGGCACTCGCCGGTGACCACCATAAAATCCATTACCTGGTTATCCGCTTCACCGCCGTTCATCGTGCCGACATTCGCCGTACCGGAAATACCGCTTTTATTAATCCTCCCGAACCAGCCGTCCGCTTTCAGTTTTGAAACGGCATTTGCCGCAATCACGGCAGCCGAAATTCCGCCCTCCGGATTTACCGCGGCGTGCACGCTCCTGCCGTGAATTTCTGCCGTCCAGCGTACCGCGCCGAGTGCGCCGATAATTCCGCCGTGCTCGCCACTGCCGTCAATATTAAAACACATCGCCGGATTTCCGCCGTCCGCCGGACGAAATGCTTTGGCGCCGTGCAATCCGTTTTCCTCGCCGACAGTGAAGAGCAGGGTGAGCGGCGGACGCGGCAGATCATTTTTCAATACAGTTTGCACCGCCGAAACGATGGCGGCGACCGACGCACGGTTGTCGCCGCCCAGCCCGGTTTTTTCTTTTGGAATAATATGATTTCCTTTAAGCACCGGAACTGCGCCGCGGCACAGCGGGACTGTGTCAAGATGCGCCGAAAACATAATACGCGGCGCTTTCACCGTGCCGGGAATTTTTACTATCAGATTACCGATTTCAAAGTGTTTCGGCAGACGTGCTTTGCCGGCGTTTTCGCGGATCCATGCCTGTTTAACGCCGGAATTTAACAGCAGGTTTTTAACCGCATTTGCCACCGGGCCTTCACGGCCGCTTGGTCCGTCAGCTGCCAGCAGTTCCATTAAATTTTCAACTGCTGTTTTTTCATTAAGCAAATTATTCATACCGGAAATATAACCGCCGGTAACGCAGATATAAATGGATTTTTTTAATAATCCCCTCAAAGCCTTGTTTATCTGAGCAGGATATCCGGTTTTTAAAAATCACTTTCACCTAGAAAAAGGATAATGCAGCGAATAAGATACGGAGCAATTCAGTTTTTATGACTGATGACATTTGAATAACAAAATTTGCGTTAACGCGCAGTAGCGGAGTTTTACCGCTATTCTATACACAAAACTGTTCAATTTTCCCGGATCAGTGTCGTGCCCTCATTCCATACCGATGGTATTTGAATGCAATACGGCTGCGCAGGCGGACCGAGTTCATTACGCCGCAACATTCCGTGCAGGATATCTACCAGGATGCGATACGCCTCTTCCCGCAACTGATGGAGTCCGGACAAATGCCGGACGCTATCCCATGAATCAACGCTTAAATACCCTACATCATCCGGCATGCGAATATTTTCTTCCGCGAAAATTTCGGGGATTAATTTGTTGCATCCGGAGACGATGACGTCCGGCGTATATTTTTTAAACCAGTTCAAAAATTTTTTCTTCCACTGAGAACGCTCCAGCGTCCCGTCCATAATCAATTTCGGTATCTGCTGGAATTTCACATTATCCACGGCATAGGCATACCCTGCCGCCCAGGGCTGAAAAAACGGCAGATTCATGACATATCCGGGACGCAGATATCCCCGTTCGCGCAGAGTAAGCATCGCTGAAAACACATCCTGATAGGAACTGCTCATTACATTATGAATAAAACGTTCCGTAACAGAACTGGCATAGGCAACCGCGGCAAAATTCTCCCAGCCGATTCCCCATGTGTGTAAATCGGAATGGAACCCGTAAATCAATAATCCATGAATTCCTCTGGAAAGCAGTGTGCGTCCCAGCGCACGCTGCGCCGGCGCTGTTTCGCCAACAACAAAATGATCCATCCGGTAGCCCATCCGCCGGCAGGCCTCAGTAAACTGCCGGCGTTCATTTTGGGTATCACTGCTGGGACGAATAATTTTTGCAAGCTGTTCACTTTCAAGCAGCGCCAGTGTACCAATATACACCGGTTGATTATTCTCTGCAGGATTTCTGTATCCGGCCAGCGCCCGGGCGGCGGAGTTAATCTGATAACCTCTTTTTTCACAAATACGTAAAATACGTTTTTTTGTTTCCGCTGAAACACGGGCATGATTATTAAGCGCCAGTGAAACCGCTGCGATAGAGACGCCCGCTTCACGGGCGATATCCGCCATTTTTACTGTCTTATTCATTCAAAAACTGTACTGTAAAACAGATATTACAAAAGTAAAATTTTCCTATGCAGCAGTTGCAGGCCTCCCGGCTTCAACCGGACCGCAGGATAGTGGTTTAAAAAAGCCGCAAAACAAATACTCAATTCGATTAACTGACCGGCAAGTGGTATGAAGAACTGCGTTGCGCAAGGTCGCTTCGAGCGGCGATATGTATGCCGCAATACAGCCGGTATAATACCTTGCCGCCAAATCTCCCTGCAAAATTTCCGGTGCGCAGATAAAACCACAAATGTCCGGCGATACGGATTTTTTATGAATCTTTTTCCGGCCCACGCCGGGACGCCGGCATTTTTCCCAATTCGATCAACCCGTAATTGAGCGAAGGGAAGTGCGTATAATTCCGCATGTCTACGAGCTGCCCGGGGCTGGCCCACGGAATTCCGGCCTCGGAGAACATAAGACCTTCACCGGCCATTTTTCTGACATGGCCGGCAATGTCTTTTATACACCGGAATGTGCTTTGACCCCGCTGTTCAATCGTCATAAACTCCGCGCCGATCGCCGACGGAATGCCGGCTGATTCAAACGCACCGTTCCACGCCAGCATAAACGGACGGCACTCTTCAACTGTGATCAACGGAGGCTCGCCGTTGATGCTGCGGATCATTGAGCTCAGCATCGCTGTTCGACTGAACACCCCGTCATCTTTTTCTGTAAAATCATGGTACTCTTTCCGTCCATCGTTAAATTCAATATCGACCAGCCGGTATTCCGTCAGTGTAATTTTCGCATTTTCGGTATAGATTTCACAGACTGTCGTACCAAACTCTCCAGTCGCCAGGCTGGCACTAAAAAACAGTTTCACTCCGTTGTCCGCCTGAATTCGAACGGCGCTCGTATCTTCGCTTTCAATTGTGTTTGCGTGATACAACTCCGCCTGAATCCTTGCCGGCACGAGCATACCGGCGCCGGAATTCCCCAGATACTGCGCCTCCGCCATCAAATGTGCCAGCGGATTCCCAACGGTTCCGTCCAGCACCCAGCCGCCGTTTATACGCAGTCTCCCGCTCCACACATTGCGCCGGAAATATTCTTCCGGACGCCGCCAGAGCGCGTGCGCATGCACACTTTTAACAGGGCCGAACTCACCGGACATCACCCGGTTTTTTATCTCAGCAGTAGACGAGGTGAACAGATGCTGGAAATTAACAAAAATCCACTTACCGGTATGCCGCTGCAGTTCGATCAGCTTATCCAGTTCCTGAACCGTTGCGACGGGCGGTTTTTCCAGCATCACATGGAAGCCGTTTTCAACCGCTCTTTTGGTATATTCAAAATGGCTGTCGATGCCGGTCGGGATGACAATCGCAGAACAGGTCTGCGGCGTAATGTGTTTGAACAGATCATCAACATCCTTGTATATCGCAACCCCGGCAGCAGTACACTCCTGCGCGGCATCGTTTTCCGCATTTCGGGTGGTCACGGCGATCAGACGCCCGAGTTCCGGAATTTTACTGATCGCAGAACGCAGCGTGCCGGAATATCCGCCGCAACCGATCATGGCTATATTCAATGGTAAATTTTTAATGTTCAATGTTCATTGCTCCATTATTAATTTTTAAAAATGTTCTGAAAATCCAGTCATTGTTTATTGATATTAATAATTTTCTGCTCATCCGCCGATTGCCGCGCGCATAATCCGGCGCGAGTCAGTTCAAGTGCATCGGCCGTATTCGTCAGCGCATTTTTGTTTTCGATAAAAGGCAGATACAGCGGCGCCGGAATATCCAGTTCAACCGGTTCCGGAGTTTTTCCGTCTTTCAAAAGAGTAACGCTGGTTTCATTTGAGCGCGCTTCAATAATTCCGCCGGTGCCGACAATCCGTACCCAGTCGTCGCCATGCGTTCCGGCAGACGCCGGACGGAAATAATCTATGCTTACCGTTGCCGGTGCGCCGTTACTCAGCATAAAAAGCCCGGCACATGAATCTTCGCATGCCGGCAGTGCCGGATGTATAAAATTATTCTGCAGCGCCGCGACCTGTGTCATTTTCAAACCGGTCGTAAAACGGATGATATCCAGCGCATGAATGCCGACCCATGGAAATGTTCCGCCGTAAACAGCACGTTCACCGAACCAGTCCGGACGTTTTGTTTCATCGCCGAATTTATACGACTTGCGCGCATTCACCAGCACCGGCATTCCAATGGCGCCTTCGTTCACCAGCCGTTTCGCGGTTTGAAAAACCGGATCGGCGCGCATTGAAAACATCGCCATCAAACGCACGTTATTTTTTTTAAGCGCCGTCTCCACCGCATCCACTTCATCGAACGTGATCCCGACCGGTTTTTCGGCGATCACATCACACCCGGCATCCGCCGCACAAATCACTGTCGCCGCAATATTTCCGGGGCGCGTGCTGATCACTGCAATATCCGCCGCCACGTTTTTAAACAACTCATCGGCACTGTTAAACACCGGAATTCCGGCAAGCGCCGGATGGTTCACCACACCGGAAAGTTCTTCACCGGCATACGCCGGCGCGGCGCCGGAAAAACAGACATCGCTGCACACGCTGAATTCATTCGCCGCCTCAAACCAGTGCCCCCATCCGCCGATAAACACAACATTTTTCATAACTGCTAAAAATTAATTTTTCGGCCACGGAACGAACCGGTTCCAGACCGTAAATGAATTTGCATCGCGGAACGGTGTCTCCGTCCGCTGACTCGAAGAATCCAGCCGCCGCGAATATTCTTCGCGGTACGGATCCGTACCCGGAACAAACCACTGCTGGATTCCTGATTCATAAATTTCGGCAGCCAGGTAGCCGTTCGGAAACTGAGTGGTTTGCGGACAGTTAAACTGCGGTGCGTTGCCGAGCATGGCAATACTCGCAATGTTTTTGTGGCCGACATAAATGATCGATCTGCTGCGTGCGATTTTTTTGAGCATTGAACGGCACCGGAAATTTTTTGCGTCATGGATTCCGGCATCGGCATCGCGCGGCGCAATCGCTTTGTCCGGCACTAACTGATAATGCGAAATAATGACGGCCGGTTTGGTTTCGTCGAGCTGCTTGATCACACCGGCGTTCCACGGTTTGTTCAGTCTGCCGTCATTCGTATCCAGCCATACAAACTGTATGCCGGAAATGGTTTTTATTCCGGCGGGCGCGCCGAACAGCTGTTCCCATTTTTCGGCAAATCCGCCCTCGGCCTGATCGTGATTTCCTTTCGTCGCAATCAACGGCATTCGGGCGCCGGACAGCACGTTTTCAACCGCTTCGAGTTCCTCCTCCCGGCTTTTATCGGTCAGATCGCCGGGCAGCAGCAGCAGTTCACAACCGGACTGGTTAAGGTCGTTTACAATACCGGTCAGAATATCGACGCTGAGCGAGTGCATACGACTTGCCGGATTATCCGGAAAAAGTGAAACGTGCGGGTCGCTGATAATCGCAAGGCTCATCAGTTTTTTTCCGGCAGGCTGTTTTAAAGTGCGCGCGGTCAGTTTTTGTACTTTTCCGGCGCCGGATTCGCAGCGAACTGTATAGTCTGTATCCGGCGTTAAATCCGAAAATATGATCCGGCCGGATGCGCCGTAAAATTCTTTCTGCTCAACAACGTTTTCTCCCGCCGACAGCGTGAATCTCAGATTCTGCTCGCTCATCAGTCCGGCACGGAGCATGAGCGATTCCGGCGTTGCGCTTTGCAATGCAATATAATCCATCGCTTCGTTCGGCGGAAACGGTATTGTTTTTGCGCCGGAAATTAATTCGTCGTTACGGCCGAGCATTGCGGTTGCAATCCGGTGCGGAATATCACTGTTTTCCAGCGGTTCAGTAAACAATCCGGCGCCGGAGCCTTTGGCGTTCGTAATTATTTTCCGGCTGGTGTGGCCGAACGTTGTAAAGCGGAAACCGTTGCGCGTATCGCGCACGCGCATTACTTCCACCGCCAGCGGATTATACCGGCCGTAGCCGGTCATTTTATCTTCAGCAGTCAGTCCGCCATGCACGTAATAATTCGCCGCCTGCATGATGCGCGCCGTTTCGTCAGCGGTCAGGTCTTCAAGTCCGGTGTTTTTCACGCACCACTCAACCAGCGCATCGAGTCCGGCGCCGGAGTTTTTCATCTGCTCCATCACCGGCTCCATATCCAGCAGCTTCATCGTCTGGCTTGTCCAAAATCCCGGCGCGGCGGATTTATCCTCTTCAAAAATAATTCCGCCGGTATCGTGATCTGCGGTAACCACAACGAGCGTTTCAGCCGGATACTGATTATAAAATTCAACCGCCGCGGCTACTGCCAGGTCAAACTCCGCCATTTCACGGATAATTCCGGCGGAATCATTATTGTGCGCACGATGGTCGATTGCACCGCCTTCAACCATCATAAAAAAGCCGATATCGTTTTTCAGCAGCTTCGCCGCTTCGCGCGTATACTCCGCCAGCGACGGCCCGTTACGTGTCTGCGCCGGCCAGTCCGGATCCATCGACGACATCACCGCGTTCTTTTTCGCCGGATCTAAGTTGAATAATTCGGCTCCGCGACAAAACTCATAGCCGCTGCGCCGCATCCGCGCCTCAAACATCGCTTCCGTATAACCTTTTGGATAAAGTACCGAACTGATGCCGAAAAAATCAAAGTTACTCGCCGCCATGTCGGAAAGCAGCCCGGCGTGCAGCGAGCGGTGTTCGCGGTTGCCGTAGTGCGCCGCCGGCGTTGCATCATTAATACCCACCGATGAAATGATGCCGATTTTATAGCCGCGATTTTGCAGAATTTTCGCCAGACCCGTCACCGGAACCTTATCCGCATTCATCCCAATCGCACCATTGCAGGTCTTAATACCGCAAGCCAGTGCTGTACCGGATGCTGCCGAATCCGTTGTCTTTCCCTGCACGTTATCCGTGCCGGTTAGAATTGATTTTTCAAACGTGCCCAGCGTCATCGGCCCAAACTGATCGTGAAACAGTCTCCGGTGTGAACCGCTCATCCCGTCGCCGATCATCAGAAATACATATTTCGGGGTCTGACCGAACCCAAAGCCGGCGAACAGAAATATCAGTAAAAATTTTTTAAAAATTCCTGTTTTGGTTTTAAATCGCATTCTCTTTCTCCTGTATCAGTTTTACGGCACTTATTTTTCAAGAAAAATGCCGGTTAATGCAAAAATATAAACTGTCTAATTTATCTCCTTTTTTTTGGACACGCGGATGGGTTGCAAACGCCGGATAAAAGGTTAATTGCATATTTTCCGGCATCGTGAAGATTGAAAATCAATAATCATGACCAGCTGACGCCCGGCATCGGCAGCATTTTTAATGCGGAAAAACAGATCCATCAGTTCAACCTGGACCCGGACGATCAATTTCGCAGGTATACTGTTAAACTAATTATAGAAATTATTCCTGCTTCCCGGGAAAAAGGAAGTATCGTAGCTTGATGCGTATGAAACAATTGAAATCCGGCGACCTGAAGTTTGCCACAGCAGCAGCCCTGTTATCCCTGTTCGTATTTGCATTTGCATCAAATGCACTGCCGGTTGTACTGCTGCGGGCGGCGGATGCGCTGCAGGTTCACGCCGGAACACTGGCACAGGTCGCGGCGTTTCAATTCTGCGGTTATCTGCTGGCGGCGGTTGTCTGCGGGATTCTGGCGGATTACATCGGGAAAAAAGCCGTTTTGTCGGCCGCCGGCATCCTGCTGCTCGCCGGCGCCGGTTCATGGACTGCCTCAGTGAACTTGAATATGGCAATCACCGGCGGAATTCTGATGGGCATGGGCGGCGGCGTAATTGAAAGCATGAGTACTACGGTACTCTCCGATCTGTACCCGGAACGCCGGCGCTTTTTTATGAATCTCTCACAGATCGTTTTCTGTGCCGGCGCCATTGCGGGACCGGCGCTGATGAGCTGGCTGCTGCCGCTCGGCATGAGCTGGCGGATTTATTTTATCGGCGTGGCGATAATATCTGCTCTGCTGACGGTGCTTTTCACGTGCACAAAACTGCCGGCGCCGGCACAGGATGAACGGATCCATCCCGCCGCGCTCGGCATCATTGCAAAACGAAAATCATTCCTGCTGCCCTGCTGTGCGCTGTTTTTTTCTGTGCTGACGGAAGCTTGCATTATTATTTACGCCAATGCGTATCTGCAGACCGTCCATCACGCGCCGGAACACCGGGCCATCTCGTTTTTATCCATTTTCTGGCTCAGTATGCTGCTCGGACGGTGGGCCTGCGCCGCCATTCCTGAGCGCATCCCGCATATTCCGCTGACCATCACATTGCTGCTGCTGGCGGCGGTTACACTCGGTCTGCAACCGGCGGCACACAGCTGGCTTATCAGTATGGTTATGTTTACATTCACCGGTATCGCCATTTCTGGAACCTGGCCGATGATTGTAAGCATTTCCGCAGCGGAAAACACCGGTTATTCCGGTACAGTACTCGGTACAACCATTGCGGCGGGAGCCGTCGGTTATGTGGCGGCGCCAAGTATCATGAATCTGCTGTTCGCCCGTGTTCCGGCACATACAGTTTTCTTATTCGCAGCAATTCCCCTGCTCATTTCCGCCGGCGCACTGCTGCTCATCCGTCCAAAATTCCGCTGCCGAACATTTTTTAATTAATTCCGCGATCGCGGATATAAGCTGTGCTCATGATCAGCGTATACAAACTGATCGTACTGGCCAACCCGGTGTTCGCAGTCCCCGGACTTCAGTTTTCATAACTTTATTCAAATTGTCTAAATGGCCTTGATATGAAACGTCGAGAAAAAATTTGGATTTTAAGAAAAACGCTTTTTTTAATAAAAAAACTGGAAAAATAAGGATATTTTGAAAGGATTGAACCCAATAAAAATAAGAATTTAACTATCATCTAACTGCTCTATGGCGATGCACTCCCATCCTTATGAATGCCCCTGTATTCTCATTCTGCCGGTCGAATCCGGCCATCCGGATTTTCTCGAATGGATTCAGAAAAACTGTCAAAGGCCTTAAGATCAAACCATGGATATCCTTTTCACAACATTCAACGCGCGCTATTCCCACACATCACTCTCCCTGCGCTGTCTGCGTGCAAACCTCGGCGCACTGCACGATTCGTCTGCAATCATCGAATTTGACAACCGCATTTCACCGCACATCGCCGCCGAAAAACTGCTGGCAGAAAAACCGAGACTCATTCTCTTCAGCGTCTATATCTGGAACCGCATCATCGTTTACGAAACCGCTGCCATCATCCGGCGCGTTCATCCCGAAATAAAAATTGCCATCGGCGGACCTGAAGTCTGCTATGATAATTCCGATTCGCTGCTCATTGCTCTCACCGACCATCTGTTGCGCGGTGAAGGTGAGCCCTACATTGAAACATTCTGCCGCGATATTCTGAACTGTGGAGCAGACATTCCTGTCTGCTCCGGGCAGACAGGAATGTCTGCCCCGCGCCGTCCGCCGAAGATAATTTCCGGTGCGCCGGCGGACTTGAAAAAAACTGCTCTGCCGTACGATGAATACACGGATGATGATATTGCGCACCGCCGGATCTATGTTGAAACCTCACGCGGCTGTCCGTTCGGCTGTGAATACTGTCTATCCGCACTCGACCAGACTGTCCGTTTTTTCCCGCCGGCGCGTATTTTCCCGGCGTTTGAAAAACTGATCGCACGCGGCGCGCGTATTTTTAAGTTCATCGACCGCAGTTTTAATATCAACACTGCGCATGCCGCCGCTGTATTGAATTTCTTTCTTGAACGCCAGCAGGCCGGCATGATGCTGCACCTTGAATGGGAACCGGAAATTCTGCCGCCGGCGCTTGAAAAAATTCTCTCCGGTGCGCCGGCGGGATTCTTTCAACTTGAAACCGGTGTGCAAACCTTTAACGCTGAAGTTGCCGAACGGATTCACCGGCGCTTCAACGCCGGGAAAATTGAACAGAATATCCGCAAACTCGCGGCCATGAACTCCGTGCATCTGCACGCCGATTTAATCGCCGGACTGCCCGGCGAAACATTCGCAAGCATCGCCGGCGGTTTTGACCGCCTGCATGCCTGCGGACCGCAGGAAATTCAACTCGGCATTCTTAAAAAACTGCACGGGGCACCGATTGCACGGCACGATGTCAAATGGCAGATGGTTTATAATACCGCACCGCCGTACGATGTGCTGCAAACCGCCACACTCAGTTTTGTTGAACTGCAGGAAATCCGGCGCTTCGCGCGCTTCTGGGACATCACGGTGAACAATGGGCGTTTCCCGCATGCCGCGCCGCTGATCTGGAAAAAACAGCCGGCAGTTTTTGCGGCGTTCATGGAATGGAGCGAATGGCTCTATAAACGCACCGGCTCGTCGATGGGCATTGCGCCGGTTAAACTCGCCGGACTGCTTGAAAAATTTTTAACCGGCAGGCGCAAGCTTGACTCCAGCACTGTTCGCCGCGCCATTGACCGCGATCTGAACAATTCCGGTGCGTCACTGAAAGGCATGGAACGGCAAACGAGAAAAACGTAGCAATAGCGTATTGCCTCATATAAAAAAGACACCGAAGGGGTGCTGATTTTTGATCGTTGACGGGCATGGGGTAGTTCTTTCGTTATGGTTTGTCAAGCGGCGGTTTTCCCGGCCTGTTTTTTA